>Ga0194128_10000562_pt1 | contig 67903 bp, 61 predicted proteins | sample TA2KigCa65mmetaG_FD_148650 | JGI IMG/M metagenome (GOLD analysis project Ga0194128, IMG submission 148650) | Freshwater microbial communities from Lake Tanganyika, Tanzania - TA2015037 Kigoma Deep Cast 65m | ecosystem: Environmental > Aquatic > Freshwater > Lake | place: Tanzania: Lake...
GCTGCGTCGCCGAGAGTCCGATCCGCTGGACCGCCGCGCGACCCCCGCCCCCGGCGCCCGAGCCGGCCGCGGGCGCCGCGCGCAGCGCCTCCAGCCGCTCGAGCGACAGCGCCAGGTGCGCGCCGCGCTTGGTGGGGACGAGGGCGTGGATCTCGTCCACGATGACGGTGTCGACGCCGCGCAGGGCGTCGCGGGCGTTCGACGTGAGGAGCAGGTAGAGCGACTCGGGGGTGGTGATCACGATGTCGGCCGGCTCGCGCAGGAAACGCGCGCGCTCGGCCGACGGCGTGTCGCCGGTCCGAATCGCCACCGCGGGCTGGTGGTGCGCGTCGCCGCGCGCCTGGGCGCGATTGGCGATGCCCGCCAGCGGCGCCCGCAGGTTGCGCTCGATGTCCACCGCCAGCGCTTTGAGCGGGGAGATGTAGAGCACGCGGCAGCGCCGCGCGCCCGGGGGCACCGGGTCGAACATCAGCCGGTTGATGCACCAGAGGAAGGCCGTCAGCGTCTTGCCGCTGCCGGTCGGCGCCAGGATGAGCGTCGAGTCGCCCTGTGCGATCGCGGGCCACCCCTGCGACTGCGCGGGCGTGGGAGCCTGAAAGGACGCGCCGAACCATTCACGAACGGCGGGATGAAAGAGCGCGAGCGCGTCGGTCCGGCGTCCCACTTCTCAATTGTAGGGTGCGCGCTCGAGCTCCGCAGCCAGCGCCTGTCACATCCTGAGCTCTCCCGCCTCGGTCTTGCTCCAGTAGGCGACGGTCGCGGGCGTTACCTTGATGAGCACGATGGCCTCGCTCTCCGGCCCCTCGTCGAACCACTGCGCCAGATCCTGCTGCCAGAGCTGCTGCTTCTTCGCGACGTCGCGCACGATGCGCGCCCGCCCGCTGACGGACAGGAAGAGCCAACGGTCCAGATGCACGTAGGACAGATGCACGCTCGGCCGAGCCTGGATCTCGCGCACCTTGCGTGAGTCGGCCGCGCTGAAGAACCACATGTCTCCGTCGAACTCGACCTCGCCGTTGTTCGACATGGGGCGCACGTGCCATCCCCCGCGTCCCGTGGTTCCGCACGTCACGGTCCCGGCCGCCGACGGCGCGCCGGCGGTCAGCTCCGTGTGCGGCGACCGATCGCCGCGATGAGCGCGTCGGTGTCGAACGGCGTGGCGATATGGGCGTCGTACCCGGCGGCGAGCGCCGCCTGGCGGTCGCGCAGGCTGGCATACGCCGTCAGCGCCACGGCGGGGAGGCGCCCGATCGCGCCGTGGCCGTCGCCGCGAATCTGCCGAATCAGCCACAGCCCGTCGTTGCCGGGCATGGCGAGATCGGCGAGGAGGACGTCGACGGGCTCGCGCCGCAGGAGGTCGAGCCCACCCTGCGCGGTGCGCGAGGTGAGGACCGTCGCGCCCGCCTTCTCCAGCAACGTCCGCGTGAGGTCGTACGAGTCGACATCGTCGTCGACCACGAGAACGACCGAGCCGCGCAGATCGACCGGGCCCCAGGCAATCGGGTCCGCTGGCCGCCGCGCGGCCGCGCCGGCGGCCGGCAGCACCACCGTGAACGTCGCACCCTGACCGACGCCCGAACTCTCCGCGTCGATCGTGCCGCCATGCGCCTCGACCAGCTGCCGCACGATCGTCAGCCGCTGTCGTCGATGGGGTGCTCGGACCCGTCGCGCGCGATGAGCACGGTATGGTTGGCGAGCCCGACGACGCGGCCGTGCGACAGCACGGCATCGACCGGATTCTCGACCGGCTCCCGGGTGTCTTCGTTGACGATGCGGAAGATGTCGGCAATCTGGCGTCCCTCCGCCTCCGCCCAGGACCAGCCGGCGAGCCGCTCGGCGACGTGGTTCATGAACGTCACGCGGCCGGCGCGATCCGTGGTGATGACGCCGTCGCCGATGCTCGCGAGCGTGACCTGCATGAGCTCGCGGTGGCGGTGCGCCTCCTGTTCCGCGCGCTGACGCCGCAGGATCTCGGCGTTCAGCTCCGCGATGGTCCGGGTGAGGCCGATGAAGCGCGACGAGGACTGCTCCCGGACGAGCAGGCGGAGCGCGGTCTGGCACCTTACGACTGGAAGTATTCCCGGCCGATCGCCTCCTCGGCGTCCTCGGCCGGCTTCAGGTGCACGACGACGCGGCAGCCGCTGTCGCCGCGCGCGATCGCCTTTTCAATCACGACCTTGGCGTAGCCGAGGTTCTCGGCGGCAATGGTACGTCGAGTGTGGCCATGACGCGCCGTTCGTCCGTCGCTTTCGAGCCAGCCATGCGTCCTCCCGTAGGATGATGCGTCAGTAACTCAGTATAGCGGGCGGCTTCGCGTCGAGGCGCTGCGCTACGGTCGAGTTTGGCTCGACGGTTCCGTAGCCGGTTCGAGCGTGCGCGTCTCGTCGGCGACGGGAGAGCCGAGGCGGGTGCCGAGTGGAAATGACCGGAGTCCTCCAGGCCGACGGCCTACAGAAGAGGTGGACGCGAGTTCGGGAATCAGGCGATCAGTTCTTCCCGGGTGGGAACCCGCGCGCCCACCGGCGTCGGCTGTTCGAGCTTCTCGGCCGTGACGTCGAAGATGACTCCGCGCAGCGCGGGCGGCTGCCCGTTCGCCCCGGGCACCACCTTGACGAAGTCGCGCAGCCAGACGATGCGGCCGTCGGCCGAGCGCGCGCGATACTCGAACATGTGATCGCGACCCTTGGCCGTGGCCAGCGTACAGTAGTTCACCGCATCGTCACGATCGTCGCCGTGGACAATCGTGTCGGCCCAGAAGCCGGGCTCGAGCCAGCGCTCCTCCGGGTAGCCGAGAATCGCCTTCGCCGCGTCGCTCACGTAACAGAACTGCAGCGAGGGGACCTGGCATTCCCAGACGATGGGCGTCGCCCCCGGGAACATCGCGCGGGCTCGAGTCGCGAGCGCCTCCATCGGCTCCCCGTCCGATCCGAACAGCTCCAGCATGCGCGGACTGAGAGCCGACACCTGACCAGCACGAAGCACGTTCGCCACACGACGAGCATATGCGGTCGCGGCTCGCGCGCCCATGCCGATCAATGGCTGAGGCGGCTCGAGTCCGGAAACGGAATGACGGCCCGGGGATCACCGACGAGTGCGGCCACCCGTCTGTTCGAGGGACAAGACCGTGACCCAGTTGCGGCCGCCATCGGAGGATCTCCAGACGTACCCGCCGCTGCCGCTCATGTACAGGATATTCGGATCGACCGGGTGCCACACGATCTCGGAGATACGAACGCCAAACGCGCTCCGGTGATCGACTTCGGACGGCGTGTTCGCCAGGCGCGTCCACGTCGCCCCGGCGTCCCGGCTCTCCCAGAGTCCGGGGTCGTCAAAGGACCTGTAGCCAACGATGTGGCGCCCGGTGGAATCGTGCGGGCTGTACCGCGCGACGAACAGATAGAACGGTGTCCGCTGCCAGGTTCGACCTCCATCGGTCGTGAAGAAGCTCGCCTGCGGTCCGTCGGGTGTCTGCGTCACCACCAGACGGTGGTCGAACCTCGCCCGGGCCACGTCGGCGTCGGCGGGCACGCGATACGCCATCGGGAATCGGTCGGCCCCCCGCTGCCAGGTCTGTCCACCATCGCTCGACTCGAGGTAGGTCCACTGCCGCTCGGGAACGATGATTCCGTCGTTGGTGACGTGGTACACGACGAACCACAGCTGATTCGCGTTCGCCGGGTTGACGAACACGGCCCTCGCCCGCAGCGATTCAGGCGCGCCGGTCGGCAACTCGCGCCAGGTGGCCCCTCCGTCGGCGGTTCGATACAGGATGCCACCGGTGTTGAACAACTGGTCGGGCGCACCGGTCCACGAGGCACGGTTGTTGTTGGTGCCGAGGTAGATCACGGAGGCGTTTCCGGGCGCGATCGCCAGCGCAGCGCTGCCGCTGGCGTTCATCTCCGGCTTCAGCAGCTGCGTCCAGTTCTGTCCACCGTCTCGTGTCTCCCAGAGCCCGGCGTTCTCGCTGTTCGGCATCGCCAGCGTGCCTGGAGAATCAATCCGGCTGAGGAGCACGTGGTTCGAGTCCGCGGGGTCCACCACGGTCCGCCCCATTTCGGGGATACACCGCTCGTCTGGACGCGAGAGGATCGGATAGCCCGTGATGCCGTTATCGGCCCGCGCCCAGGTAGCCCCAGCGTCCACGGACTTGAACACACCTCGAAATTCGACCCCGATCCAGACGACGTCGGGCCTGCCCGGATCGACGGCGAGCGTGCGCTGAGTACGGTAGTTGTCGTGACCGGTACGTGGCTCGCATGCGACCGGCGGCACGTCCTGCGCCGTGGCGAGGGATGGCACGACAGACGCCGCAAGCACGATCGCCGCTCGGAGGAGCACCGGCATACCCTACTTCGTCTATCGGCCATCGGCCACGCGTTCTTGAAGGGCGTGGACGCTGCGCGGCTGATCAGGGGTCGTGTCGCCCGGCCCGCTTCAGGGGAGGCCGGGCGACGCGGGGTCTGATTCACGAGCACACGCGCGGCACGTCTACCTGGCCGCGGCCGACCGGTCGGGATCGCGTCGAGGCGTGGCTGACGAAGCGCCGGGCGGGGCGGGGCAGGCTGAGGCTAGGTGGACGTCCGCCGGACGTTCTCGGCCCGGGGGCCTTTCGGTCCCTGCCCCACGTCGAACTCGACACTGTCACCCTCGCGCAGATCCCGGAGCCCTTCCCCGTACACCGCGCTCTGATGGAAGAAGTACTCCTTCCCCGCATCGTCCTTGATGAACCCGAAGCCCTTGTCGACCCGTAGCGTGCGAATCGTGCCCGTCATGTGGTCACCTCCATGCACTGCCAGTCGCCACGACCGGCAGGAGCGGTCGTACCCGCCAGACGGGAGCGTACATCATCCGTGCCTGCCAGTACCTCGCCATACAAGGGTGTCGATCGAGACCGGTTCGCCGCGGGCTGGTGAGCTCTTCGTCGGCAGGCAGGCCCCCCGGCGGCCGGTCCTGATTCGGGCGGGTCACGCGTCATGACAGGGAAAGGCGGGCCACAACGGTCCCGTCGCACTCAAGGAGGGCGGTATGGCCGATTTTCTGTTGATCTACCAGGGCGGCGACCCGAACTGGCAGGAGAACCACACACCCGAGCAGATTCAGGCGACGATGCAGGCCTGGGGCGAGTGGTTCAAGCGGCTCGAGGCCTCGGGCCACCTGCGCAATCCCGGGGCCCCGCTCGCCCCGGGCGGCGTCGTGCTGAAGACGAACGGACGCAGCATCCAGACCGACACGACGATGCCCGAGGTCCGCGAGCTGATTGGCGGGTACTCGGTCATCGCCGCCGAGTCGCTCGAGCAGGCGACGGAGCTGGCGAAGGGCTCGCCGTTTCTCACCAACAACCCGACGGGCCGGCACGTCGACGGGCTTGACGAAATGGCCGGCGAATCCGGCCGCGCGGCTGCGCGCGAGATCGCTCTGCTGACCATAGCCCGTCAAGGCGAAGATGCGCGGCGCGGCCGCGCCGAACTTCTCCCGCAGCGCGGCGGCAAGCTCGTAGCCGTCCATCACGGGCATCCCGATGTCGAGCAGGGCGATGTGGGGGAGCGTGGCCTCGGGAGCTACCTGTTCGCCCGGCGCCAGTACGACCTGGATATCCTGTCGTCACCCGGGGCGGGCCGACGGTCAGCGGTTCCCGCGCTCCTGCTGGTACAGCTTCAGCAGCTGCTCGACGTTCTCGTTGTTGGTGCAGAAGTTCTCCGTGAGGTCCTCGCTGCCGAGCGAGAAGGTGCGCCACGCGGACGTCCAGGGCCTGGTGAGCACCTGCGGGTCCTCGACGGTGTACTGGTATTCGAGGTAGTTCCGCGACGGCCGGCGCAGCCGCTCCGTGATCGTCACCTCGTCGCTGTGGAACCAGCCGTTCCCCTGGATCCAGGTGCGCGGGTCGAGCGATACCGTTTCGAGCACGAGCGTGTCGCCTTCCCATCGCGACGCGGTATCGCCCATGAAGAGCGGCTCCTGCTCCTCCTTCGGCTTGTGCGGCCGCGGGATCCGGACGACGCGCCAGTTGTTGTTGCTCTCGATCAGATGCACGAACAGGCTCGGCGTCATCACGATCTGGTGCGGGTAGGGGTTCATCGTCCACATGCCGGGCACGCCGAGCGGCTGGCAGGTCACCTGGGCGTTGCCGAGCTGCTGCTCGGTGCGGCTCATGGCCTTGATCTTCTCCGCGGCCGACGGCCGAAACGGGATCGGGTCTTCCTTGAGCGGGGCGTCGGGCACGACGCTCCACGCGTTGGCCCGCCCGGTCGGGCCGGAGAACCAGACGCCCGAGAGGTCGACGCGGCCGTCGGCCATGCGCGGGGGCGGTCCGCCAGGCGGCAGCGGCACGGGCTTCACGCTGCCCCGCGCCTCGACGAACGTCTTGTTGCGCTCGCCGCTGTCCTCGATCTGCGCGAAGGCAGGCGCGGCGGTGAGCAGCAGCGCCGCGAACACCGGTCCGGCTGAAGCCGGACGCCACGTACGCAGGGTCATCGCCACGTCCTTCATCGCTGTATCCCCTTGGATTTCTCCACCTCGATCAGCTTCCGCAGCTGCTCGACCTGCTGGTTGTTGGTGCAGAAGTTCTCGGTCAGGTCCTCGTCGTTGACCGAGAGCGAGTAGGTGCGCCAGGCCGAGGTCCACGGCTTCGTCAGCACCTTGGGATCCTCGATCGTGAACTGGTATTCGAGGTAGTTCCGCGACGGCCGGCGGAGCCGCTCGATCACGTGCAGGTCTTCGCTGTGGAACCACCCGTCGCGGATCCAGGTGCGCGTATCGATCGAGATCGAGTCGATGACGAGCGTGTCGCCCTCCCAGCGCCCCACCATGTCGCCGTTGAAGAGCGGCTCGAGCTCCTCGGCCGGCTTGTGCGGCCGGCCGTCGGTGTGCACCACGCGCCACCGGTTGTTGTTCTCGATGAGATGCACGAAGAGCCCGGGCTTGGTGATGAGTCTGATCGCGTACGGGTTCTCCGTGAACATGCCCGGCGTGCCGGGCGGCAGGCACTGGACGTTGGCGTTGGCGAACAGCTCCTTCTCGGTCCGGGTCATGGCGTTGTACTTCTCGAGCGCCCAGGGCTGAAACGGGATCGGATCCTCCTTGACGGGCTCGTCCGGGACGACGCTCCAGGCGTTGGCGCGCCCGGTCGGCCCCGGGAACCAGACGCCCGAGAAGTCGGGCCTGCCGTCGGCCAGGCGCGGGGTCGGACCGCCGGGCGGGAGCGGCACCGGCTTCACGCTGCCGCGCGCCTCGACGAACGTCCTGGGCGGATCCTGGGCCGCAACGGCGGCCGGCACGAGCGCCGCGGCCGCGAGCGCCAGGCGCGCGATCGTCTTCACGCTATCTCCAGATCTTGGTGCCGAAGATCCCTTCGACGTCCTGTCCGAGCCGCTGGACGGTGCCGTCGGCGAGCTTGATGAACGAGGCGGCGTAGCGGTGCCGCTCGCCATTGCGCGACGCGCACCCTCGGACGACGACCTCCTTGCCGACGCTGGCGTTCAGCACGGCGGGCGTGGCGCCGCCGCGCCGCAGGTTCGAGGTCGACGAGAGCTGGAACGTCGCCTCCTCGGTCGGGCCGTCGCCTCCCTTGACGTCGAGAAAGATGTAGGCGTGCGGGTTCTCGTAGCTCACCCTCGTGAGCACGCCCGTCACGTCGGCGCAGTTCTTCGCGTCGAACTCCACGGCGAACGCGTGATGGGCTGCCGCCGGCGCGGGCGCGGCCAGAAGGACCGCGAGGGCGAACACGATGCCGATCGTCTGAGTCATGAGCGCATCCCTCCGCGAGAAGCGGCTCTCGAGCGCCGCCCCTGCGAGACGTCGAGCAGACCGGTGGGTCCGCCGACAAAGTGTAGCCCGACCCGGGCGCCGCGCGACACCGGCTTGACCCGACCCCACCGGGGCGCCACCATTGGCCACGAGTGGACACCGCCCGCCCTCCGCACGACGCCGGTCCGCCGGCCGTGGACTTCTGCCAGGTCGCGTTCGGACATCCGGGACGTCCGCGCGTGCTCGATGACTTCACGCTGAGGGTCGGCGCCGGCGAGGTCGTGGCGCTCGTCGGGGCGAGCGGCGCGGGCAAGACCACCGTCCTCAGGCTCGTGAACCGCCTGCTCCTGCCCGACGCGGGCGGCGTGCGCGTGCAGGGCCGGGACACGCGCGACTGGGATCCGATCCGGCTGCGGCGCTCGGTCGGCTACGTGATTCAGGAGGTCGGCCTCTTCCCGCATCTCACCGTCGCCGACAACGTCGCCGTGGTGCCGCGCCTCGAGGGGTGGGAGGGCGATCGCGTGCGCGCGCGCGTGGGCGAGCTGCTCGACCTGGTCGGGCTGGCGCCCGCCACCTACGCGGAGCGCTGGCCCGACGAGCTGTCGGGCGGGCAGCGCCAGCGCGTGGGCGTGGCGCGGGCGCTCGCGGCCGACCCGCCCGTGCTGCTGATGGACGAGCCGTTCGGCGCGCTCGACCCGGTCACCCGCCGCCAGCTCCAGGACGAGTTCGGCCGGCTCCAGTCGGCGCTGCGCAAGAGCGTCGTGCTGGTCACGCACGACATGGCCGAGGCGATGGCGCTCGCCGATCGCGTCGGCGTGCTCGACGAGGGGCGCCTGATCTGGTGCGGCCCACCGCCGGCCCTGCACGGGTGTGATGATCCCCGCGTGCGCACGTTCGTCGAGGCCGTCGCGCCGCCGTCGCGCGCCGGTGCGCAGGCGAGGCCCTGATGACCACCCTCGTCCGCTTCTGGCTCGAGAATCGGCTGGAGCTGGCCACGCTCGTCGGCGAGCACGTGCTGCTCGTGGCGATCTCGACGACGGTCGCGGTGGCAATCGGCGTGCCGGTCGGCATTGTCGCGGCGCGGCGGCCGCGGCTTGCCTCGCCGCTCGTGGGCGTGGCGAACGTCGTTCAGACCGTGCCGAGCCTCGCGATGTTCGGATTCCTGCTGCCGGTGCCGCTCGTCGGCGGCGTCGGCGCGCGGGCGGCGCTCGTCGTGCTGGTCCTCTACGGCCTGCTGCCGATCGTGCGCTCCACGATCGTCGGCATCACCGGCATCGACCGGGCGATCCGCGAGGCTGGGGTGGCGATGGGCATGACGCCGCGCGAGCTGCTGCGGCAGATCGAGCTGCCGCTCGCGCTCCCCTCCATCGTGGCCGGCATCCGCGTGGCGGCCGTCGTCGGCGTCGGGAGCGCGACGATTGCGGCCGCGATCGGCGCGGGCGGCCTCGGCCAGTACATCTACCGCGGCCTGTCGATGGTCGACTCGACGGTCATCCTGGCGGGCGCGATCCCGGCCGCGCTCCTGGCGCTGGTCGTCGACGCGGGCCTGTTCCTGCTGGAGCGGCAGCTCTCGGCGCGCCGCCGCGCCGCGCCGCGCCGCGCGGCGGCGATCGCGGCGGGATCGATCGCGCTCATCGCGCTCGCCGGAAGCGCCGCGATGGCCGCGCGCGGCTCGGGCGTGATCGTGGTCGGCTCGAAGAATTTCACCGAGCAGCTGATTCTCGGCGAGATCGTCGCGCAGACGATCGAGCGCGAGACGGGGCTCGCCGTGCAGCGGCGGCTCAACCTGGGGGGGACCCTCATCTCCGAACGGGCGCTCCTGACCGGCGACATCGACGTCTACGTCGAGTACACCGGCACCGCGCTGACGGCCATCTTCCGCCAGCCGCCGTCGACCGATCCCGAGACCGTGCGAACCACCGTGCGCGAGCTCTACGCGCGCACCGGGCGCACGCTCCTCCCGCCGCTCGGGTTCGACAACACGTTTGCGATTCTGGTACGCGGCGCCGACGCGCGTGCCCACAACCTGCGCACGATCGACGACGCGGCGCGCGTGGCGCCCGGGTGGCGCGCGGGCTTCGGGTACGAGTTCCTGGAGCGGCCCGACGGGTACGCCGGGCTCGCCAGGACGTACGGACTGGCGTTTCGCGATCCGCCGCAGGTGATGGATCTGACGCTCACCTATCGCGCGCTCGCGGCGGGCCAGGTCGATCTCATCGCGGGCGACGCGACGGCCGGGCTCATCAGGGGGCTCGACCTCGTCCGCCTCGAGGACAACCGCCGGTACTTTCCGCCCTACGACGCCGTGCCGGTCGCGAGCGCCGCAACGCTGCTGCGCTACCCGGAGGTGCACCGCGCGCTCGAGGGGCTGGCGGGCCGCATCACGGCAGACGACATGCAGGCGATGAACTACGCCGCGGAGGCGCGGGGCGAGCATCCGGCCGCGATCGCGCGCCGCTTCCTCCACCGCTAGGGCATTCTGCGGCTCGGAGTGGGGCGAGCCTTCGGGCTCGCCTCGCGAACCCGAAGGGTTCGCGCCGCTGTCGATCCCGCGTGATAGGCTCGCCGCGGGTCGAGGTCGGCCACCCGCACGGGAGGGCGTATGGCGATCGAGGTGCGGAAGGGGCAGGGAGACGTCATGCTCACGCGGGCGGAGTTCGAGCGCCGGCTGCGCGAGCGGTTCTACGACCCGGCGTTTCAGGCGGTCGAGCGGCAGATCGCCGACGTCGTCGACGTCGCGTGGACGGCCTACGAGGAGTACCACAAGAGCCCGCGCCGGCGGAAAGCGGGTCCCGGCTTCGCCGACCCCGCGCACGAGCTGCCGGTCGAGTGGCTCGAGACGCGCGAGCGCATCCAGCAGGCCGAGCGCGAGCAGCAGGACGGGAGCCGCCCGGGACGCGTGCTGCTCGTGTGCGGCGCGGCGCGCCACGATCAGACGTGCCCCGGCGAGATGTCGAAGACGTTTCGCCTGGCGTCGCTGGCGCGCGACGAGATCGAGCGCGCCGGTCTCACCTGCGACTTTCTCGACCTCAGCCTGCTGACCGCCCAGTACGGCCGACAGATTCTCCCGTGCAAGGCGTGCGTCTCCACGGCCATGGCGCTCTGCCACTGGCCGTGCTCGTGCTATCCCAACCACGCGATGGGGCAGGTGGTCGACTGGATGAACGAGCTGTACCCGCGCTGGGTCGCCGCGCACGGCGTGCTGATCGTGACGCCGGTCTACTGGTATCAGGCGCCGAGCGTGCTCAAGCTGATGATGGACCGCCTCGTGTGCGCCGACGGCGGCAATCCCGACCCGACGTCCACGCATGGGAAGACGGTCGCAGAGGCCAAGGCGCTCGAGCTGAACGGCTGGCACTATCCGCGCCATCTTGCCGGGCGTCTGTTCGCCGTCGTCGTCCATCGCGACGTCGTCGGCGCCGAGACGCTGCGGCGGTCGCTCGCCGACTGGCTCACCGACATGAAGCTCGTGCCGGCCGTGCCGCAGGGCGGCATCGACCGCTACATCGGCTACTACGAGCCGTACGCGACGAGCCACGACGCGCTCGACCGCGACACCGCCGTCCAGTCCGAGGTCCGCCAGGCCGCCAGGGCGCTGGTCGAGGCCATCCCCCTGTCGCGCGCAGGCCGGTTCCGGCCCCTCGAGGCCGACGCCGATCTGCGCCCCAAATGAGAAAGGCACGTCGATGAGCGATTCGACCGACGCCATCCGCGAACATCTCGTGCGCGTCCTCGACTGGCAGGAGGCGCACGTCGGCTTCGACAGCGCCGTGGCCGGCATGCCGGCCGACAAGCAGGGGGCCCGCGCGGCCGGCTTCGAGCACTCGCCGTGGCAGCTCCTCGAGCACCTGCGGATCGCGCAGGACGACCTGATCGACTTCTGCGTGAACCCGGGCTACCACCACGATCGGAAGTGGCCGGACGACTACTGGCCGAAAGACCCGGCGCCGCCGAACGCCACGGCGTGGGAGGAGAGCGTCGCGGCGTTCACCCGATCGCGCGACGCGCTGAAGCGGGTGGTTGCCGAGGTGCCGGACCTGACGGCACTGGTGCCGACGGGCACCGGCCGCCAGACCTACCTCCGCGCCATCCTGCTCGTGGCCGACCACGCCGCGTATCACGTCGGGCAGATCGTCGCGGTCCGCCGCGCGCTTGGCGCGTGGAAGTAGCTGGGCCGCGCCGCGCCCGGCCGCGGCCGCGTCGCTAGGGCGCTTTGCCGTTCTGTGTAGCGCTGACTTCGCAGCTGTGGCGCGAACCCTTCGGGTTCGCGAGGCGAGCCTGAAAGGCTCGCCCCACAATCGGCGCTACACAGAACGGCAAAGCGCGCTAGGGCGAGAGGAGCCGGACGATCGTCTGCTCATAGATGGTCGAGAGCGGCGCGATGTCGGCGAGCCGCACGTGCTCGTCGAGGCCGTGCATCGAGCCGCCGACCGGGCCGAACTCGACGACCTCGCCCGAGACGGCCGCCAGGAAGCGGCCGTCGGAGGTGCCGCCGCTCGTCGAGAGCGCCGGCGTGACGCCGGTGACGGCCGTGACGACCGCGCTGAGCACGTCGACGAGCCCGCCGCGCGGGGAGAGAAACGGCGCGCCGGCCAGCGTCCACGCCAGGTCGTACTCCAGGCCATGCCGGTCCAGGATGGCGCGGACGCCCGCCTGCAGCCGGTCGGGGGTCGACTCGGGCGAGAAGCGGAAGTTGAACCGGACGTCCAGCGTCCCCGGGATCACGTTGTTCGCGCCGGCGCCCGCCTGCGCCTGCGAGATCTGGAAGCTCGTGGGCGCAAAGTACTCGCTGCCGCGATCCCAGGTCGTGGCGGCCAGCTCCGCCAGCGGGGGGAGCGCGGTGTGAATCGGGTTGCGGCCGCGTTCCGGGTACGCGATGTGGCACTGGACGCCTTTGACCGTCAGCAGGCCGTCGAGCGATCCCCGCCTGCCGTTCTTGATCGTGTCGCCGAGCGTCGCCGACGAGGTCGGCTCGCCGATGATGCAGGCGTCGATCCGGTTCTTCCGCGCCTGAAGCTCGTCGACGACGGCCGCCGTGCCGTCGACCGCGGCGCCTTCCTCGTCCGAGGTCAGGAGCAGCGCGAGCGAGCCGCCGCGGCGTGCCGGAGCCGCGGCGACGCGCTCGGCGGCGGTGACCATGGCGGCGACCGAGGTCTTCATGTCGGCCGCGCCCCGGCCGAACAGGTACCCGTCGCGCTCCACCGGCGCGAACGGATCGCTCGTCCATCGATCGAGGGGCCCCGGGGGCACGACGTCCACGTGGCCCGCGAGGCAGACGAGCGGCGCGCCGTCGCCGTGTCGCGCCCAGAGGTTGCGCGCCGCCCCGCGGTCGAGGCGCTCGCAGGCGAACCCGGCTCTGGCCAGGCGCGCGGCAACGACCTCCAGGCAGCCCCCGTCGGCCGGCGTGATCGACCGGCAGGCGATGAGCCGCTTCGCCAGGTCCAGCGTCTGCTGGTGAATGTCGGCTGTCGAGGCGGACGCGTCGCTCGACATGGGTCAGGTGCGGAGCAGCTCGTTGATCGACGTCTTGGCGCGCGTGGCCGCGTCGACGCGCTTGACGATCACCGCGCACGCGAGCGCGTAGCGGCCGTCGGGCGACGGCAGGCTGCCCGGCACGACCACCGATCCCGACGGGACGCGGCCGGTGTGCACCTCGCCGGTCGCGCGGTCGTAGATCTTCGTGCTCTGGCCGATGTAGACGCCCATCGAGATGACGGAGTGGGCTTCGACGATGACGCCCTCGACGATCTCCGAGCGGGCGCCGATGAAGCAGTGGTCCTCGATGATGGTGGGCGTCGCCTGGAGCGGCTCGAGCACGCCTCCGATGCCGACGCCGCCGGAGAGGTGCACCTGCCTGCCGATCTGCGCGCAGGATCCGACGGTCGCCCACGTGTCCACCATCGTGCCCTCGTCCACGTACGCGCCGATGTTGACGTAGGAGGGCATCAGCACGACGTTGCGGCCGATGAAGGCGCCGGTGCGCACGGTCGCCGGCGGCACCACGCGGTAGCCGCCCTCGCGGAACTGCGCCTCGGTGTAGCCGTCGAAGCGCAGCGGCACCTTGTCGAACCACGCGTGGCCGCCCGCGGTCATGACGCGGTTGTCGTGCGTGCGGAAGTACAGGAGCACGGCCTTCTTGATCCACTCGTGGGTCGTCCAGACGCCGTCGATCTTCTCGGCGACGCGGAGCCGGCCGAGGTTGAGCTCGTGGACGATCTGGTCCAGCGCCCGGGCGAGCGCGGGATCGACCGTGCCCGGCGCGATCTCGGCGCGGCGCTCGAAGGCTTGGGCGATGAGCGGTTCGAGGGCATGGGCGGTCGCGATCCGGTCGGTCATCGGCGGCAGAACTCCACGATGCGTTGCGCGGCCTCGACGCAGTCATCGAGGCCCGGTACGAGCGCGATGCGGACGTAGCCGCAGCCCGGGTTGACGCCGTGGGCGTCGCGCGCCAGATAGCGGCCGGGCAGCACCGAGACGTGCGTCGCGGCAAACAGGTCGCGCGCGAACGCCGTATCATCGCCGCCCGGTACGCCGGCCCACAGGTAGAAGCCGGCGTCCGGCGGGCGCGTCTCCAGCACCGGCGCGAGCCTGTCCACGACGGCGGCGAACTTCGCCCGATACTGCGCGCGGTTCTCGCGCACGTGCGCCTCGTCGCGCCAGGCCGCGATGCTCGCGTGCTGGACGGCGGGACTCATGGCGCACCCATGATATGTGCGGTAGAGCAGAAACCGATCGAGGAGCGCGGCATCCCCGGCCACACCGCCCGACCGCAGCCCCGGGGCGTTGGATCGCTTCGAGAGGCTGGTGAACACGACGAGGCGGCGGAAGTCGTCGCGCCCGAGGCGGCGGGCCGCCTCCAGTCCGCCCAGCGGCGGCTTCCGCTCGTCGGGATAGATCTCCGAGTAGCACTCGTCGGAGGCGATCACGAAGCCGTACCGATCGGCGCGCTCGAAGAGCGCGCGCCACGTGTCGAGGTCGAGGACGTGGCCGGTCGGATTGCCGGGCGTGCAGACGTACACGAGCTCGGTGCGGCGCCACTCCTCGTCGGTCAGCGCGTCGAGGTCGAGCGCGAAGCCGTTGACGGCGGTCTGGTTGAGGAACGCCGGCTCGGCGCCGGCGAGGAGCGCCGCCCCCTCGTAGATCTGATAGAAGGGGTTCGGGCACACGACGAGCGGCGCCGGAGCCGACCGATCGACGACCGCCTGCGCGAACGCGAACAGCGCCTCGCGCGTGCCGTTGACCGGCAGCACCTGCCGGGCGGCGTCGAGCCGCGGCAGCGCGTAGCGCGCGCGGAACCACGCGGCCATCGCCTCGCGCAGCTCCTCGAGCCCCGCCGTGGCGGGATAGGTAGCGAGGCCGTCGAGATGCGCGACGAGCGCCGCCCGGACGAGCTCGGGCGTCGGGTGCTGCGGCTCGCCGAGGGAGAGCCGGATGGGACGCGCCGCGGGCGGCGCCACGCCGGCCATCAGCGCGCGAAGTCGTTCGAAGGGATACGGCTGGAGCCGCGAGAGGAGCGGGTTCATGAGCGCGCGCCTGATCCTGCGTCGGCGCGACTGGCGCCAGGGATTAGTCTACTGAATTGCCTCCGGGCGCGGCCTCTGGCACTATTGCACCGCCATCATGCTGGCAGGAGGCGCCATGCTCCGGATCGCACTCACGACCGCGGCCCTTGTCCTCGGGGTAACGGGCACCGGGTCCGCCCAGGCGTTCATTCAGTACGTCAGTCAGCAGGACGGGTTCGGCGTGAGCTTTCCGGGCGAGCCCGCCGTGCGGGAGACGACCTGGAAGTCGGAAGGAGGCCTGCCGCTGCCCGCGCGCGTCTACACCGTGGACAACAAGCGCGGCAAGTACTCGGTGACGGTGGTCGACTACAAGGACATCGAGCGGCTGAGCAACGAGCGCGCGGCCGAGTGCCAGAAGCGGGGCGGCGAGGGCGACGCCTGCATGAACTCCTGGCGCAGCGATGTCGCCGGCGCGATTGTCTGGGCCGCCTCGCAGATGATGCAGCGGGATGCGAAGGTGACCTTCTACGCCTTCATGATTCAGGATCTCGTCTCCGGCCATCAGCTTCAACTGCTCAACGCGGACGAGTCGCGCACGTTCGCGGCGATGCTCATGCACCTCACGAAGCTCTACATCCTCGAGGCGACCGTGCCGCGAGGCGCGCCGGCTCCGGGCCTGTTCCAGCAGTCGCTGATGTTCGTGGACGAGCAGGGCCGCTCGATTCGCTATCAGACGTACTACTCGCACACGTATTCGGACGAATGGAGGTTTCCCGCGCCGCCGCCCCGCCGCACGCGGTGAGCGCGGCGATCGTGGCGTCCGGCTTCAGCCGGACCTGGCGCTCGTACGCAGCGTCCGGCTTCGGCCGGACTCGGAGGAACGAACCATGCTGATGCGATCCCTGTGCGTCGCCCTGGCGTGCGCGGCAGCCGCCGTGCTGCCCGCCTCGGCGCATCACTCGCACAACAACTACGACGTGGCGACGTGGACGACCATGGACGGCACCGTCACCGAGGTGCACTGGCTCGTGCCGCACTCGTGGCTCTACATCGACGTCACCGACACGAAGGGCCAGACCGCCACGTGGGCGCTCGAGGGCACCGGCTACGGCGGCCTCGAGAAAGTGGGCATCAGGCGGACCGACCTCCGGCCGGGCGACAAGGTCAGGGTGCGGTGTCACCTGCTCAAGGACGGGTCGACCGGGTGTCTCCTCGGGTACGTGACCCCGATGCACGGCGACATGGCGCGCGGCCACGGCGTCGAGAAGGATTGGGACGGCGGCGGCGGCGCCGGCTTCCCGGCGAGCGGCCCGTACGCAGTACCCCCGCCCGCGCGTTGAAGCACTTCGGCAGGACGCCGCGTCCGGCTTTCGAGTACGCGGGGTCCGGCTCCGAGTACGAGGCGTCCGGCCGTAGGGTACGTGGCGTCCGGCTTTAGCCGGACCTCGCGTTCTGCACAACGGCGGATCGAGACGGAGGGTCGCATGGCGTTTTCGCTCACCGTCAACGGTCTTCGGTACGTCGTCGACGTCGAGCCCGAGACGCCGCTGCTCTGGGCGCTGCGCGACACGCTCGATCTCACGGGCACGAAGTACGGCTGCGGGATCGGGCAGTGCGGCGCGTGCACGGTGCACGTGAACGGACGCGCGGTGCGCTCGTGCTCCCTGCCGGTCAAGGCCGCGGCCGGCGCCGCCATCACCACCATCGAAGGGCTCTCGGCCGACGGCGCGCACCCGGTGCAGCTGGCGTGGAAGGAGTTCGACGTCCCGCAGTGCGGCTACTGCCAGTCGGGGATGATCATGGCCGCGGTCGCGCTGCTCCAGCGCACTCCGGCCCCGACAGACGAGGACATCGACAACGGGGTGACGAACGCGTGCCGATGCGGCACCTACCATCGCGTCCGGCAGGCGATCCATCGGGCCGCCGCGCTGATGTCGGGCTCGTCGTCGCGATCCGCGGAGGCAGGGCGATGACGCCGAAGGCCCCCGCACCGGAGGCGATGACGGCCCAGGTCGAGAAGGCGGGGATCGATCGGCGCCAATTCTTCGTCACGACGGCCGCCGTCGGCGGTGCGCTGGTCGTCGGGTTCGGCTGGCCGCGCCGGGCCGAGGCGGTCGGCGCGACGACGCCCGCCGCGCCCTGGTACCGCGAGTCGTCGACTCCCGAGATCAACGCGTGGATCGTCGTGGCGCCGGACGACACCGTGACGATTCGCATCGGGCAGACCGAGCTCGGCCAGGGCGTGTGGACCGCGTGCGCCATGATGATCGCCGAAGAGCTGCAGTGCGACTGGAGCAAGGTGCGCGGCGAGTACGCGTCGGCGAATCGGGACGCCCGGGAGCAGGCGCCGGCGTGGACGCTCAAGAACCCGGCGGGGCCCCGGCCGGCGCCCACCGATCCGCGCGGCGGCGGGGGAGCCGGCGACCTGCCGGCGACCAACGAGCGGATCAGCTGGACCGGCGTCTACCGCCGCATGTCGACGCATCGCAGCGGCTCGGTCAAGATGAACCTGTACTACTACCAGCTCGCGGGCGCCGAGGCGCGCGAGCGCCTGCTGCTGGCGGCCGCGGAGCGCTGGGGCGTCGCCCCCTCGGACCTCACCGCGACAGACAGCATCATCACCCACGCCGCGACCGGACGAACCGTGCGCTACGGCGAGGTCGCGGCGCGCGCCGCGCAGCTCCCGCATCCCAACCCCGAGGCGATCAGGATCAAGAGCGCGCACGAGTTCACGCTGATGGGGACCGAGCGCGCGAACCTCGACGTCCCGTCGAAGGTCACGGGCCAGGCGGTCTACGCCATCGACGTGAAGCTCCCGGGGACGCTGCATGCCTGCGCCCGGGCGTGTCCCGTCTGGGGCGGCGACGTCAAGAGCTACGACTTCAACGCGATCAGGAACCGGCCTGGCGTGCAGGCCGTCGTCCGGTTTCCCAGGCCCGATCCGGGGCTCATCCGCAACCGGCAGTTCAGCGGCGGCGTCGCGGTCATTGCCGATTCGTGGTGGCATGCCAAGACGGCGCTCGATGCGCTGCCGATCGAATGGGAGTACCCGCCCTACACGCATCTCAATACCGAGACCATGCAGCGGGCGCTCGTCGAGTCGATGGCGGAGCCCGGGCACGTGGTGTACCAGCGGGGCAACGTCGAGGACGCGATGGCCGGGGCGGCCCGGATCGTCGAGGCCACCTACCACGTGCCGTACCTGGCGCGCGCGCGGATGGAGCCCGGCAACGCCACCGCGCTCGTGACCGACGACCGGGTGGATATCTGGATTGGCGACCAGAGCCCGCAGGAGACGCGGTTCAGCGCCTCACAGATCGCGGGGGTTCCGCAGGAGCACGTCTACGTCCACAGCACGCACCTCGGAGGCGGCTTCGGCCGCAACGGCAACGGCCCGCAGGCCGAGCACGCCGTGATGGTGGCCAAGGCGCTCAAGGGGCGGCCGGTGAAGCTGCAGTGGAGCCGCGAGGAGGACTGGTCGGCCGGCACGACCTACCGGGCGATGGGCGCGGCGCGCCTGCGCGCCGGCCTGGGGCCCGACGGCTACCCGGTGGCCATGGACGTGCGCACGTCCTCCGACCGGAACGCCGCCGCGCCGGAGCGCGGGCTCATCCCGCCGGGCTACTTCGTCCCCCACATCCGGGTGTCGAATCATTTCGCCGATTTCCACGTGCCGTGCAGCACGCGGCGGGCGACGGGCAGCCCCTCCAACGTGTTCTTCGTCGAGAGCTTCATCGAAGAGCTGGCGCACGCGGCGGGCAAGGACTCGTACGAGTACCGCCGGGAGCTGATTGCGCGCCATCACTTCGTCTTCAAGGACGACTGGCTGACGGCGCTCGACATGGTCGCCGAGATGTCGGAATGGGGGAGGCCGCTGCCCGAGGGCTGGGCCCGCGGCATCGCGATCGACGATCGCCGCAACAACCGGGAGGAGGCCGACGTCTGCACGATCTGCGCGGTCGTCTGCACCGTGTCGGTCAGCAGGGCGGGCGCAGTGCGTCTGGAGCGCATCGACGTGGCGTTCGACGAGGGCTTCGGCTTCGTCAATCCGCTCTCGGTTCGCAAGCAGATCGAGGGGCAGGTGGCGTGGGGCTGGAACGACGCGATGCACCAGGCGTTCACCGTGAAGGAGGGACGGATGGAGCAGAGCAACTTCCACGACTTCCCGGTCTCGCGGATGCGGGAGTACCCCCGCGAGGTGAACATCCGCTTCTTCCGGACCAATCACTGGCTGGAAGGGGTGGGCGAAGAAGCGATGGCGCAGATCCCGCCCGCGATCGTCAACGCCGTCTTCCGCGCCACCGGCGCGCGCGTCCGAAGCCTGCCGCTGCGCACCCACGACCTGCGCTGGGGGTGATAGGTACGTAGTGCCCGGCTCTTGCGCACTCCCCTCCAATCCCGTAGGGGCAGGCGCCGGAAAACGGGGGCCTTTGAGGGTGGTCACAGCCGGCCGCTGACGCTGTTCCGGCCGAGGTGTCGGTGGTCCGACATCTCGTCAAGCTACTCAGGCCCAACTGCTTAGACAGGTTAATGACTTAGAGTCGACACGACTGATCTAAAAATTGGACGCGGATCCTCCCTGGCGCGCGGCCCCTTCAGCGACCCTCGGGTCAGACCTCAGCGCGCGACGGTCAGCTCGAGCGTGTCGTAGCCGAGCGCCGGCGTGAGCCCCTGGGGCACTTCGTACACCGCCGACACCTTCATCCCCGCGCGGATTTCCGTGCGATCGGCGATGCCGTTGAAGTTGGTGTCGCCGGTCACCCGCAGCAGCACCTGCGTGCCGTCGCCGGCGGTGACCGTCACGCGCCGGCCGTCCTGAAGCGCGCCGGCCACGACGCCGCTCACCCGCCGCTCGGTGGTCGTGATGACCTGCGGTGGGAGCCCCTGCAGCTCGCGGTGGATCGTCGCGGCCATCCACGGCAGATGCTCGCTGCGGTCCCACTCCGCGAAGGACTTCATCTGGAACTCCTTCTCGATGGTTGCGAGCGGGAGCCCCTTCTTCATCATCTCCTGCACGCCGTCGCGCGCGAGCAGCAGGTACTCGATCATCGTGTCCAGCAGCCAGCCGCCGCCCACCGGCCCGTGCGCCGGCACGACCGTCTGCGGCCGCAGCGTGATGTACGTCTTCAGCTGCTTGAGCAGTCCTTCGGTCGTGCCGTGGCTGTAGTCGGGACGGATGTCGGGATGGCGGTCCTTGTAGCCAGCCATCGACGCGTGGAGGATGCGCTCCTTCGGCAGCCAGACGGCGAGGTCGCCGGGATTGTATTCGTCGGGCACGTAGATCAACTCGATCTCCCTGCCGCCGAGCCGCAGCGTGTACCGATCGCCAACACTCTGAATCGTCTGCGCGGGAGTCAGCCGTTCGAGCGCCGGGCTGCGCTCGGGAAAGCGCCGCCGCCATGCCGTGATCTGATGGGGCCTCAGCGCGGCCCACTGCTTGGCCACCCGTTCGTGCACGATCGTGGTGGCAGGCGGGGAGAAGAGCGCCGCGCCGCCCGAATGGTCGTTGTGATTCTGCGTAACGACGACGTAGCGCACGGGCTGGCTCGTGACCGACTGGACGTGCTTCAGCAGCGCACGCGTATCCGTGGTGTTGTTGCCGGTGTCCACCAGCACCACGCCTTCGCCGGTGACGATGGCCATGGCGTTCGAGTCGTTCAGCTTGCCGACGTAGACGTAAACGTCCTCGGCGAGCTTGCGGAACTCAGGCTCCGGGCCCGTAATCGCGTGGGCCGTGCCATCGGCCGCGATCGCGACCGCCACCGCCACCGCCAGCATCGTCACCATCCGAGTCATTCACATCTCTCCCGTGCCGCTCCCAGCATATATCGCCTTGGAGCCGGGATCCGGGAGCCGGGATCCCGGATCCCGGATCCCGCATCCCGGATCCCGGATCCCGGATCCCGGATCCCGCATCCCGGATCCCCGATCCCGGATTACCATGTTTCGCTCGCGCCGGAGGAGAGTCATGGAGAAACGGCAGTGGCTGGCCACGATCGCCGGGGTGGCGCTGGTCGTGTGCGTCGGGACGCTGGCGCCGCGGCTCCTGGCGCAGCCTGGCATCTCGCTCACCGGGCGCGTGGTCGCCGAGGACGGGCCGGTCGCCGGCGTCGAGGTGGTCGCCTCCAAAGACTCGATCCTCGCGGGCACGACCGTCACCGACGCCACGGGTCGCTTCAACTTCTCGGAGGTCACGCTCGACGACGGCGAGTATGTGCTGACGATTCGCGCGGCCGAGTGGGAGCCGATCGGTCCCAGCGTGGTCGACGTGCGGCCCGGCGTCACGGCGAGCGCCGACGTGATCGTGAGGCGCGTCGGACGGCGATCCGACAGCGGGCCGGCTGTCGAGTCGGAGGCGCTCTACAAGACGTACTGTGCCCTGTGTCATGAGGGGTCGCGCGCCGATGCCCGCGCGCCGTCGCTCGAGACGCTGCGCCGCCTGAGCGCCGAGCAGGTGCTGGCGGCGCTCGAGCGCGGCTCGATGCGGGCGCGGGCCGCCGAGCGGAGCCGCGCGCAGCGCCGCGCGCTGGCCGAGTACGTGTCGGGCAAGCCGCTGGCGGAGGCGGGCGGGATGCCGGCGTCGGCCTTCTGCACGGGGCACGCTCCTCGGCGGTCGAACCTGCTGGCCGGACCGGCGTGGAACGGCTGGGGACTCGGCATCGGCAACACGCGCGCCCAGTCAGCGGCGGCCGCGGGCCTGACGGCGGCGGATCTCCCGCGCCTCCAGGTGAAATGGGCGTTCGGCTACCCGGGCGCCAGCTCCGCCGGCACGCAGCCCGTCGTGGCGGGCGGCCGCGTGTACGTCGCGACCGCCGAAGGCGAGCTGTACGTGCTCGACGCGGAGACGGGCTGCGTCCACTGGACGCTCGAGGTGGACGCGGGCGTCCGGACGGCGATCATGCTCGACCAGCGCGACGACGGCCGGCTCGTCGCCTACCTCGGCGACCAGAGCGCCAACGTGTACGCGATCGACGCGTCGTCTGGGCGCGTCCTGTGGAAGGTCGACGTCGACGATCATCCCCATGCCGCGATCACCGCGGCGCCGCAGCTCTATCGCGGCCGGCTGTACGTGCCGGTCTCGTCGCGCGAGGAATCGCAGGTCACCGATCCGCGCTACCCGTGCTGCTCGTTCCGGGGGAGCGTGGTGGCGCTGGAAGCGGCGACGGGCGCGCGCGTCTGGAAGACCTACACGGTCACCGAGACGCCGGTGCCGACGACCACCAACAGCATCGGCACGCAGCTGTACGGTCCGGCGGGCGGCGCCATCTGGAACACGCCGACGATCGACACGAAGCGGAACGTGCTGTACGTGGGCACGGGCAACAACTTCGCGCCCCCCGCCACCCGGTTCTCGGATTCACTGGTCGCGCTCGATCTCGACACCGGGCGCGTCCGCTGGGCGAAGCAGATCACCGAGAACGACATCTGGAACGGGAGCTGCCGCTCGCCGAATCGCGAACCGGCGGTCTGTCCCGACAAGGACGCGCCCGACTTCGACTTCACCGGTTCGTCGCTCCTCGTCGACGTCGGCGGCGGCCGAGAGCTGATCGTGGTCGGCAACAAGTCGGGTGTCATCTTCGCGTTCGATCCGGACGCCTCCGGCCGGATCGTCTGGGAGCGGCGCGTCGCCCAGGGCGGCACGTCGGGCGGCATCTTCTGGGGGTCGGCGACCGACGGCGTGAACATCTACGCGGCGAGCGCCGACTTCAGCGCCGACAACCCCGCGGCCGGCGGAGGCATGTTCGCCGTGGATCTGCGCACCGGGCGGCTCGTCTGGGGCGTGGCGGGCGCGGGGTGTGCGAACAAGACGCCGTGCAAGCCGTCGCAGAACGCCGCGGTGACGCTCGTTCCGGGGGCGGTGCTCTCGGGCACGATGGACGGCCGCCTGCGCGCGTACGCGACGCGGGACGGCCGCGTGCTCTGGGACGTGGACACGGCGCGCGAGTTCGCCACCGTCAACGGCGTCCCGGCCAACGGGGGGTCCATGAGCAACGGCGGTCCCGCGGTCGTCGGCGGCATGCTGTTCGTCAACTCGGGGTACTCGCATCACGGCGGCATCCTGCCCGGCAACGTGCTGCTCGCGTTTGCACTGGAGTAGCGTGATGAAGACCTCCACTCGCCTGATGGCCGCGACCGTCGTCGCGGCCGCGCTCCTCGGCACCGGGGTGGCCTCGCAGCAGGCCCCGGCGGGAAATCGCGTGGCCCTGCGCGGCGCCACGGTCATCGACGTCGTGGCCGACACCACGGTGCCCGATGCCGTGATCGTCGTCGAGGGCGACCGCATTGCCGCCGTCGGCGGGCGCGCCACGCCGATCCCCGCGGACGCGACCGTCGTCGATCTGCAGGGCAGGTTCATCATTCCGGGCCTGTTCGATTCGCACGTGCACTACCAGCCGTTTCTCGGCGAGCTCTACCTCAACTTCGGCGTGACGAGCGCGATGGCGCTCGGCGGACGACCCGTCGTGGGGGAGGCGTACTGGAGGAATTCCCACGCGCCCGACTTCCGCGCGCCGCGGCTGTACGGCACCGGCCGCGTGAACCTCAACACGCTCGTCAATCCCTCGATGACGCGCGACGAGGTCCGCGCCGGCGTGCAGCAGTGGCTGAAGGGCGAGCCCGACATGGCCAACGTGCCGCAGTACTCCTTCGGCAACCAGCAGTTCTGGACGTGGACGGTCGAGGCGATCCACGAGGCCGGCCTGTTCGCCTTCGGGCACAGCGACATGGCGCCCGAGTCGATCCGGGTCGGGCACGACGGGGTCGAGCATCTCTGGGGGTTCTCGCAGGCGCTGATGACCCCGGACGAGCTCGCGCGCTATCAGCGCGGCGAGTACCTGCACTGGGGACTGTTCCTGAAGGATCAGGCGCGGATCGACCCGATGATTCGCGACGCGGTCGCGCGCGGCGTCTACCTCAACCCGACGATGGGCTACGAGCTCGGCTCGCAGAGCTCGCTCGCGCGGACGCACGAGAACCTGATGTACGACCTGTTCCGGGACGGCGCGCTGATGGCGTACTACCCCGAGAACCTCGCGCAGGGATCGCTCCTCAAGTTCCGGGCGATCCGCAACTTCTCCGTGCGGCACGAGAACCTCGTGCCGCTGTCGAAGCTGTCGCCCGAGGAGATCGCGGCGTTCACCGAGGCCTATCGGCTGTCGGGCGCCTTCATCAAGCGCTGGGTGGACCTGGGCGGCAAGATCATGGGCGGCACCGACGATCCGTTCCCCGGGGCGACCGGCTTCAACCAGCACATGGAGATGGCGATGCTGGTGGAGGTCGGGCTCACGCCGATGCAGGCGCTCAAGGCGATGACGATCTGGGGCGGGGAGGTCATGACCGCGCGGCGGAAGACCCCGACGCTGCCGCCGGTGGGCCGGATCGGCCCGGGAGCCTTCGCCGACCTGGTCGTGCTCGGCGCCAACCCGCTCGACGACATCGACCACACCCGCCGGATCGAGCGGGTGATGAAGGGCGGCCGGTTCATTCGCCTGGGGTACAGCCCCGACTACACGCGCCCGCAGGCGCCGATCCGGGCGATTCCGTCCACGCCGGAGCCCGAAATCAGCGGCATTACGCCGAACGCCGTGGCGGAGGGGAGCCCCGACGTCGAGCTGACCGTGGAGGGCGTCGGGTTCATCAAGGATTCGGTCGTGCGCGTGGACGGCGTCTCGGTGCCGACGACCGTTGTAAACATCCGGACGCTCCGGGCGCGTATACCAGCCAGCATGGTGGCGCGCGCCCTGCCGAACCGGTTCAACGAGCCGGGGCCGTTCCAGCTCAATGGGGTCTACGGCGACCGCACCGTGAAGGTCACGGTGTTCAACCGGCCGCCGGACGGGGGGACGTCGAACAGCGTGTCGCTGCGCGTCCAGGCGCAGTGGCTGCGCGGCGAAGTGCGGTAAACTGCACGCACCAGCATGGGAGGTGTCGCGTGAGATCCAGGCTGCCAATCGCACTCACACTGGTCGGACTCCTCGTGGCCGTCAGTTCGGCGTTCGCGCATCACGCCTGGCCGGTCGATCGGTCGAAGGAGATCACGGTGCAGGGGACCGTCCGGGGGTACGACTGGTCCAACCCGCACGTGATGATCGACCTCGAGGTCCGGACGCGCGACGGCAAGGTCGAGAAGTGGAACGTGGGCGGCCCCAGCGTGACGCGCATGGCGAACAACGGCTGGGACCGGAACACGCTGAAGCCGGGCGACGTGATCACCGCGACCGGTTTTCAGTTCGCCGACGGCCAGCCGATCCTGCGGCTCGAGAAGATCGTGATGGCCGGCGGCAGGGAAATGCTCCTCTACGGCGGCCGCAGATAGGAGCAAGAGGCGAACGCCAGCCGACGCACTTTCCTCGCCCGGGGCGGCGCGGCGCTCGCGGGACTCGCCGTGCCGGGCTGCGCCGCCCGCCGCCCGCCGCCGGCGCTGCGCCGTCCTCTCGTCCAGCTCGCGCCGGTCGACGTCGCCTGGGCCCGGATCATCCGGACGACTGTTGGCCTGCGCCCCCATCGCCCGGCCGGCTTCATGCTGCGCGCCGAGCCGCTCGACGCCAAGACCCTCATCCACAACTACGGGCACGGCGGCGCCGGCATGTCGCTGTCGTGGGGCACCGGTCAGATGGCCGCGGATCTCGCCCTGTCGCACTCGGGTCGCCGCGCGGCCGTCCTCGGGTGCGGCGTGGTGGGCCTGACCTCCGCGCGGCAGCTCCAGCGTCGGGGATTCGACGTGACGATCTACGCGGCCGCCGTTCCGCCCGATACGACCTCGAACATGTCCGTGGCGGCCTTCACCCCGGTCTCTGGCCTCGTCCAGTTCGACGAGCGCACCGCGGCGTGGGACTCGCAGTTCGGTCAGGCGGTGCGCATCGCGTACCGGCAGCTGCAGCTCCTCGTGGGTCCCAAGTACGGCGTGCGCTGGATCGACAACTATTCACCGACGGACGAGGACGCCGACGGCGTGACGAATCCGCTGCTGCCCGACGAGGTGCGCACGGGGAGCGTGCGCCTCCAGCCGGGCGAGCACCCGTTTCCCACCAGGTACGCGATACACCAGCGGCAGCTTCGGATCGAGCCGTCGATCTATCTCGAGGCGCTGATGCAGGATGTGGTCGCGTTTGGCGGCCGGATCCGGATCCGCCGGTTCGACACGCTGGCCGATGTCATGTCGCTGGACGAGCCGGTCATCGTCAACTGCACGGGCCTCGGCGCCCGGGCGCTCGTCGGCGACGAGCGGCTCCTCCCGCTGAAGGGGCAGCTCGTCGTCCTCGTGCCGCAGGACGAGGTGACGTACAGCACCAACGGCGGGTGGCAGGTGCCCGCGGCGGAGGCTGGATCGTTCCTGCACACCATGCCGCGGCAGGACGGCATCGTGCTGGGCGGCACCTCGGAACCCGACGTCTGGACGCTCGACGTCAACGAGGAGGAGCGCCGGCGCGTGGTCAACGCCCACATGCGGCTCTTTGCCGGCTTGCGGGGCGCGTAGCCGCGCCTCTACGGCTCGCCTGGAAGACGGCCAAAGCCTGCCGGCGGGCGGCGGTGGCGCGTGAGCCGCTCGTACGCCGACGCAATTTCGATGAGCGTCGCCTCCGAGAACGGCCGTCCCATGAATTCCATCGCGACCGGCAACGCGGCCGGCGTTGGCCCTGTGAGCCGGCTGCCGTGGGGATCCGCCGGATCGGGCACGCGGTCGTACACGACGCGGGTAAAGCCCGCCGGCACGACGATGGACGGCAGGCCGCTCAACGGGCCGACATTGACGCCCCAGCTTGCGCCCGCGCCCCTGAAGGTATCGAGATCGGTCTTCAGCACCGGCTCCGACGGGAGCAGCGTCGGGTCCGACAAGGCCGTGCCCGCCTTGAGCACTCTCGGTTCGGTCCTCGGCGTGTACACCGCCGCCACTCGGCTTGGAAAGATGATCGGGGGAGGGATCGTGGTATTCGCGAAGACCAGCGCGTCCAGCCTGCTGTCGGCCATGACTCTCAGCAGCACCTGCCGGACCGTCTGCATCCGCAGGAGATGATCGGTCTGGACGGCGCTGTCCAGCGTTGTCACGGTTTCGCCGAAGTTCGCCTTCAGGATCTCCATGTGACCCGCGAACGTTGCGGTGGCAAAGATGTCGGCGACCGTCCTGAACTTCGCGTCACCGCGCGCCCGCAGGTGCCGGTCCATGGCGTACCGGCCCTCCGCGCCGCGCGGCTGCGCCGCCAGCATGCGCAGGTTGGCCCCGCGGGCGCCAGAGGGGACCAATCGACGATCGAAGAACATCGCGACCGTGTGATCGATCGAGCTGGACGGTGGCTTGGGAAGCACCGTCGGAAGGTTCTTCGGGAGGAAGCTCGGCTCGAGATAGGGCACCAGTTCTGCGATGACGCCCTGCACATCGACCGGATCGATGACGGTCGCGCCGAGCGTCTTCATGGCGGCGATCGCCTCGTTGGCCACGCGGATGCTGTCTCGGTCGGCGAGCGTGGCCTCGATCATCAGGTCGCGCAGCACCCCCAGGCGCTTCCCGGCGAGCGTCGTCTGGCCGGCAGAGCGGCTGTAAGCCACGCTGGTCGCCGGCGTCGCTGCCGTGACGGCATCGTCACGGTCGTACCCTGCGAGCACCTCCAGCAGCAGCGCCGCATCCTGCACCGTGCGGCAGTGGGGCCCCACGCGATCCCTGGTGAACGAGAGCGGAAAGACGCCGGCGCGGCTGACGAGACCCTGGGTCGCGACGATCCCGACGATGTTGTTGTAGGCCGACGGATTGCGAACCGAGCCCGCCGTGTCCGTGCCAAGGGCGCACATCGCAAGGTTGGCCGCCACGGCCGCCGCGGAGCCGCCGCTCGACCCACCGGGGATGCGAGTGGTGTCGTAGGGGTTGCAGGTCTGTCCGCCGAATGTGCTCCGGCCGATGCCGGCCGGCGCGTATTCGTCGAGATTCGTCTTGCCGAGGATGATCGCCCCGGCCGCTCTCAGCCTGGCGACGACGGTGGCGTCGCGCGGTGGCTTGTCGTTCGCATAGGCGGCGGCGGCGCCGGCGGTCGTCCGTATGTCGAACGTGTCGAAGAGGTCCTTGAGCGCCACCGGGATGCCGTGCAACGGGCCGCTCAGCGTGCCCGTTCGCGCGAATTCGGCGTCGAGCGCGCGCGCGCGGTCGAGCGCATCCGGGACCCCCGGGTCGTCCGGGCCGGTGTGGGTGCGCTTCATCCTGTCGGGGAATCCCCGCGCGATGCGCGTCTCCTCCTTCAGATTCAGCGTGATGAACGCGTTGATCTGACGCGCGTTCGGAATGGGTGTGATCTCGCCGAGCTGCAGTCCGGTCGCGGCATCGACGGCTCCCGCCACGCACGTCCCGCTGTAGGCCTTGATCCGGGCGAGGTAGAGATTCACCAGTTGCGTTGCAGTCAGTTGCTTCGCCACGATCGCCTGGTGGATGTGGGCGATCGTCGCCTCTTCGAGCCGGAACTTCCCGCTGCCCGAGGGCGTCGTCTGGGCCGATAGGAGTGGTCCCCGCGCGAGCAGGGGCGAGAGGGCGAGCAGTCCAACCGCCCCCGCGGCGACTCGACGGAGTTGTCTGCGCTTCATGACGCGCCCCTCGATCAGTCGTGACGGCCCGGCGGGCCTTCCGCCGGCATCGGGATCCAGAATCTCGACTTCGCGCTGTTCCGCCTACGGCCGCGGGGACGCCGGCGCGGCCTGCTGCTGCGAGCCGCCCACCAGCACGCCGCCCGCCCGATACGGCGGCGGCTCGTGCTGGCGCAGGCCGTGAATGCCGTTCGCGTAAAAGTCGACGTACCGAATGCCCCGGCCCTCGGCGTCCACGAAGCCCACCGATCCCTGGAACAGCGCCGGATCCGGGTACCCCTTCGGCGTCGTCCCCTCGTAGACGTACAGCCGGTTCTCGTGCATCGTCACGTACGCGAACGTGCGCGACTCGTCAGGGTTCGTGAGCTGCAGGGAGTAGCCCTCCACGAGATCCTGGAACTGCAGCGTCAGATCGGTGAGCGTCGTGTCGCGCTGCAGCAGCTTGAAGATCGCGTACGCCATCGCGCCGCGCACGTCCATCTTCCAGTAGCCGAGCCCGAGCACGCCGCCCTGGCGGCCGTCCTGGTTGCCGATGCACGTCTCGGCGCCCGCCGGACACGCCTTCGAACGCTCGATGCCGAGCTTCTCGATCGGCCGGTAGTCGACGACCGTGACCCTGTAGCGCTCGGCTCCGCGCGCGGCGGTGTAGACCCTGGCCGGGAGGGTGTAGCGGTACTGCGACTCCCAGGTCGTTTCCTCGATGCGCGGCTTCCCCGGAAAGTTCACCTTGAAGCGGTCTTCGACGAAGACGAACTCGTCCCACTCTTGCGCAGACGCAGGAGAGGCGAGCGCGACGACGAGCACGGCAGCCATCCATCGAATCGATCGCATTGACCTGTCCCTCCGAGGAGCGGGGCGGTTCTTACGGGCGCGCGGGCGGCAGCAGCCGGTTCGTCGGCGCTCCCATGCCCTTATACACGAATCGCTGAAACCGGCGGCCGTCGAAATTCTCCCCGACATAAACGTTGCCGCGGCTGTCGGTGGCCAGCGCGTGCGGGACGTTGAGCGAGCCGCCGAAGATGCCTTGCTGGCCGAAGCGGTCGACCACCTCCAGCGTGTCGCGCTGCAGAATCCACACGTGGTGGTTGGCGCCGTCGATCACGTAGAGAAAGCGCTGGTCGGGCGAGACGGCGAGGCCGGAGGCGGCGCCCGCGAGGAAGGTGCGCCGGGCGACGAATTCCTCCCTGACGAAGGTCCCATCCCGCCTGAACACCTGGATCCGATTGTTGGGGCGGTCCGAGACGTAGACGAGGCCGTCGCGCGACACCGCCACGTTGTGCGGCAGGCGGAACTGCTGTGCCGGCGGCGCATCCGGATCGAACGGGCCGAGGTCCGCGTCGTCCGGGATGCGGCCATAGGCGCCCCACAGCCGCCGGACCGCCAGCGTGTCGGCGTCGAGGACGACGACGCGGCGGTTGCGATAGCCATCGGCGACGTACAGCTCGTTGGTCGCCGGATCGACCGTGAGGTTGGCAGGCCCGCCGAGGTTCTCGCGGTCGAGGCTGCCGCGCCCGCGCCCCTGCCGGCCGAACTGCGCGACGAATGTCCCGCCGCGCGTGAACTTCAGGACGTGCGCGTCCTTCTCGCCGCTGCCGGCAATCCAGACGTGGTCCTTGTGATCGACGAAGATGCCGTGCTCGATCTGCGGCCACTCGTAGCCGGCGCCGGGGCCGCCCCATGACGAGACGAGCCGGCCGTCCTGATCGAACTCGAGCACCGGCGGCGCCGGCACGCAGCACGCCGCCTTCGGCGGGTTCGATCCCGCGCCGAAGTAGCGCTCGTTCGCGCGCAGCGGGCCCGGGCGGTGCAGCACCCAGATGTGATCGCGGCTGTCGACCGCCATGCCGCCGATCGCGCCGATCGCCCAGGCTTCGGGCAGCGGCTGGGGGAAGCTCGGGTCGTACTGGAACTTCGGCACCGAGGGGGTCTGCTGCGCGAGTCCAGTCGCACCGAGGCTCAGCATCGCGGCGGCAAGGAGGCGCTTCACACGCAGATGGTGGGCGCGCCGGGTCGTCCTGTCAACTGCGCGAACGTTGACAGCGCCCGACTGCTCACCTACGCTTCCGGCCCAGGAGTGTACCCATGCGATTGAGACGCCTGATCGTGACCCTGGGGATCGGCGGCGTTCTCGTCGCTGCGGCGTCGCCAGCGGTAGGACAGGAGGCCCGACCGTGGCCGCCGCCGACGCTCGCCGACGGCCAGCCCGACGTGCAGGGTTCGTGGGCCGCCACGCCCGGCGGCTCGGTCTCGCTGAGCAACCCGATCAGCGGCGGCGCGGACCTGCAGCGGCGCATCACCGGCAAGGAGATCCGCCTGCCCAGCCGGATCATCGATCCGCCCGACGGCGAGGTGCCGTACCAGCCGTGGGCGGCGGCGCTCAAGAAGCAGCTCGAGAGCGTCTACGACAATCCGACCAGGCCCGAGCACATCGACGTGCAGCACCGGTGCATGCTCTCCGGCATTCCCCGGCTGTACACGACGGTCCCGCCGCACCGGATCATCCAGCCCAGGGGCGCGGTCATCTTCTACTGGGACGAGTACCACGCGGCTCGCTACATCCCGCTCGACGATCGCCCGCGCGTCGCGCCGAACGTGAAGTTCTATCTGGGGGATGCGCGCGGGCGCTGGGAGGGGCTGACGCTGGTCGTCGAGACGACGAACATCAAGGGCAACCGCCTCAGCTTCACCGGCGACTTCCTGAGCGACAACGCCCGCGTGACCGAGCGGATCACGTTCGTCGACGCCGACACGATGCACTACGAGGCGAGGGTCGAGGACGCCACGGTGTTCACGCGCCCGTGGACGATGCGGGTCGTCCACAAGCGCCGGGCGCAGGAAGAGCCCTGGGAAGCGGCCTGCTTCGAGGGGAACCGGCCGCCCGACACGTGGCTGCTGAAGGAGGAGACGCAGCGACGGTAGCGCACCTGGCGGCCGGCTTCAGCCGGCCCCGCAACGAGGCGCTCGAAACCGCACCCCACGTTCTGGTCCGGCTGAAGCCGGACACCACGTACCTGCATCACGCGTGCGTCACGCCCGGCGCACCATCGACGGCACGAGGTGGCTGATGGTCGGCGCGCCCACCTGCTGCATGATCGCCATGAGCTCCGTGCGCAGGATCTCCAGCACCTTCTCGACCCCGGGCTGACCGAACGCCCCGAGGCCCCAGATGTAGGGCCGCCCCACGGCCACCGCGGTTGCGCCCATGCACAGCGCCTTGGCGACGTCGGTGCCGCGGCGGAAGCCGCTGTCGACGAGCACGGGCATGCGGCCGCGGACGGCGTCGATGATCTCGGGGAGCGCGTCGATCGTCGAGCGCCCGCTGTCTTCGCTGCGCGCCCCGTGATTCGAGACGATGATGCCGTCGACGCCCGCCTTGACGGCCAGCTCGGCATCCTCGTGCGCCAGCAGCCCCTTCAGCACGACCTTCATCTTCGTCGTGTCACGAATGCGCTTGATGGTGTCCCACGTCATGGCTGACGACTGAATATTGGTCAGTCCCGTCACGTCGATGCCGTCCCACATCGGCCGGGTCCGGTAGTTGGCGGTCAGGCTGCTCCGGTCGTGGCATTGCGAGCAGTCGCGGCTGTCGGTGCGCTGCAGCCGGAAGAGCGTCTCCTGGTTGCGGCCGCCGTTCCGGTCGACCGTCACCGCGACGACCGGGCAGCCGGCGCGCTCGGCCCGCATCACGAACGCGCGGGTGATCTCCCATTTGTTGGTGGCGTAGAGCTGGTACCAGATTGGCCCGCCCCGCGCCGCGATCACGTCCTCGGGCGACGTGGTCGACTGCGTCGAGAGAATCATCAGGTGCCCGCCAGCCCTGGCGGCCCTCGCCACGGCCAGCTCGCCGCCCGCGTGATACGCCTTGTGGCCGCCGACCGGCGCGATCATGATCGGCGACGCGTACCGCGTGCCCAGGATGTCGGTGCTCATGTCGACCTTGCTGACGTCGACGAGCCGCCGCGGCCGGAGCTGGAACTTCAGGAAGCCCTCGCGATTCGCGCGGAGCGTCGCCTCGTCGTCGATGCCCGACGCCATGTAGCCGAAGTGCGCGGGCGGCACGTTCTTCCGCGCGACCGCCTCGAAGTCGAAGACGTTGATGGCGTCTTCCGGTTTCGTGATGAGGTCCTGGAAATTCCGCGGTGCCCACATCACCGGATCGTCCGGGCGCGTCTGCGGCCGCACACCGCCCGGCGTCTGGGCGGCGAGCCCCGCGAGGCCGGGGAACGCGAGCAGCGGGCTCGCCGCGAGCCACTTCAGCAACTGCCGACGGTGTTCGAGTCTGTCGCTCATGACGCGTTGTCTCCGGGGAGGTTCGAGGGCCTCCGGCAACTGGTCGCGGGATTACTTGACGGCGAGCACGCGCGCCGCAAAGCGCAGGATGTGCGTGGAGGTCTCCTCGGTCGGACTGTCGTTCATCTCGGTCCAGACACTCATATGCGTCCGTCCGGGCACCTTGTGTGTCGCGACGTCCTGGTGCCCGGCCTTGCGGAGCGCCGCCGCGAGGTCGGCGGCCTGCCCCTGCCGCCACGTTTCGTCGCCGTCGGTGTCGAGAATCAGGATCGGCGGCAGGTCAGCGCGGAGGTACCGCGTCGGCGACGCATCGGCCCAGACCCTCGGATCCGTGCCCCACACCGACTTCGGACGATCGGGCGCGACGCCCGGCTTGTCGACCCAGTAGAAGCCGCTGACCGGTGCCACGCCTCGGATGTCGCGCGCCGAGAGCTTGTGCGCCGCGAGCCAGCGCGCGTCGGCCACGAGCAGCATCGCGAGGTACGCCCCGGCCGAATGGCCGGTCACGAGAATCCGATTCGCATCGCCGCCGTGCTGGCCGATGTTGCGCTTCACCCAGGCGAAGGCGGCGGCCGTGTCCTCGATGTGGGCCGGATGCGACACCTGCGGCGAGAGGCGATAGCTGATGACGGCCGTCACGTAGCCGGCCGCGGCAAACCGCTGGCCGACGAAGGCGTCCTCGCGCCGGTCGCCCGCCATCAGGAGACCGCCATGGATCGAGACGATGACCGGCGCGTTCTTCGCGCCCCGGGGAATGTAGACGTCGAGGCGATCCTTGCCGCCCGGGTGCTCGGCCTGCGGCACGTAATCGACGTCCCGCACCACCGTGAATTCGTGCGACTGGGCCGCTGCGGCTGTCGTCCAGAGCAGCACGGCCAGGGCAGCCACGATGCAGCGATTCCTCGTCCACATGACGCTAATTCCTCCCGGGTCGGGCGATTATGCAGCAGGTCTCCGCCGGGCTCAACCTCGGGCGACGCTGCCTGCGATAAGCTGTGCGGTGCAGGGAGGATTTATGACGACAGCCCCGCGAACGTCCCTCGGGTTCGGTGTCGCGCTGGTGCTGGCGCTCCACGCCGTGAGCGCGCAGGCGGCAGTCAGGACCGAGTACATCGAGTACAAGCACGGCAGCACGCTGCTCAAGGGGTACCTCGCCTGGGACGATGCCGTGAGCGGGCGGCGGCCCGGCGTGCTGCTGCTGCATTCGCGCAGCGGCCTGCAGGGCTCGAACCTCGAGAACGCGCAGATGGTCGCGCGCATGGGATATGTCGTCTTCGCCGCCGACATCTTCGGCAGAGACGTGGTCCCGAAGACCGTCCCCGAGATGACCAAGCTCACGGCCATCTACAACATGGACCGGCAGCTGATGCGGGCGCGCGCGCGCGCGGGCTTCGACGTGCTGGCGAAGCACCCGATGATCGACGCGTCGAAGCTGGCGCTCATCGGCTACTGCTTCGGCGGCACGGTCGCCATCGAGCTGGCCGAGACGGGCGTCCCGCTGGTCGGCACCATCGCGGTGCACGGCTCGTTCCGCGACTTCACCCCGGAGGACGCGCGGCACATCAAGGGGTCGGTGCTCATCCTCCACGGCGCGGAAGACGAGGTGGCGCCCCTCGAGGAGGTCAACAAGCTGCTCGCCGACCTGCGCGCGGCGAAGGTGCCCTTCGAGCTGCAGCTCTACAGCGGCTCGTCGCACGGCTTCGACAACCCGCAGAATCCGCAGGAGGAGCGCGCCGACCGCGAGTACCGCCGGTCGATCGACCGCTACTTCAAGGAGATCTTCGCGCGCTGACGGCGGGGAGGACGGTCATGCGATCACGGATAGCGTTTGCCGCAGTGTTCTGGTGCCTCCCGTCCGCGGCGGCGTTCGGCCAGGGTGCCGAGACGTTCACGCCGACCGAGACCGTCGCGCCCGACATCCCGGGCGTGGTCGCGGGCGGGACGCGCGTGCAGGTGGTGGCGCAGGGGCTGCGCGGCACCGAAGGGCCGATCGCGGCGCCCGACGGCGCCCTGCTCCTCACCGAACAGGCGGCCAGCGTCATCACGCGGATCGACGCGCAGGGGACCCGCTCGACGTTCCTGGAGAACACGAACGGCTGCCAGGGGCTGACCTTCGATCGGAAGGGGCGGCTGATTGGCGTGCTGCCGGCCACGAAACAGATCGCCGTGCTGACGCCGGCGCGGACCGTGCTCGCGAGCGCGTTTCAAGGCCGGCCGTTCATCGGGCCGAACGATCTCGTCGCCGACAGCCGGGGCGGCGTGTACTTCACGGACCCGGGCGCCTATCCGCCCCCGGGACAGTTCCTGACCGACATTCCCGCGGTCTACTACGTGCGGCCCGACGGCTCCGTCATCCGGATCACCGACGAGATCCCGCGGCCGAACGGCATCATCCTCAGCCCCGACGAGAAGACGCTCTACGTGGCGAACACGCTGGGCGCCTTCGTCGTGGCGTTCGACGTGCAGCCGGACGGCAGCGTGCGCAACCCGCGCAACTTCGTCCGGCTCGGCGGCATCCGCATGACGAATCAGGGCGTGCGCAGCGGCGCCGACGGCCTGGCGGTGGACGAGGCGGGCCGCCTCTACGTGACCTCGACCATCGGCGTGCAGGTGTTCAGCCCGGAGGGCCGGCACCTCGGCACGATTCCGATCGGCAACCCCGACGGCCCGCAGAACCTCGCGTTCGCCGGATCGGACAGGCGGACGCTCTACGTCGTGGGCGACGGCGCGGTCTGGAAGGTCGCGATGCTCGCGCAGGGGCCGAAGGCGCGCGCGAAGTAGGTCCGGCTGAAGCCGGACGCCACGTACGGTGCGAAGCGGGTCGGGCTAAAGCCGGACGCCACGTACCTCGTACGTAGCGTCCGGCTTCAGCCGGACCAGGGATCCGCGCTAGTTCGTCGCCGGCTTGCCGCTCGTCACGAACTTGGCGAACTCCGCCCACGGGAACGTGCGGCCGCCGTGTACCGGGACGATCGTCTGCACGTCGAGCCGGAGCCGCTGCACGTTGTTGTAGAAGGTCCGGTGCGAGGCGGTCACCACCGTCGGCATCGGTGCGCCCTGGGCCGGCGGGGTGAAGAGATCCGCCTCGAGCACCATCTTCTCCTGGGGCAGGTAGGCGATGACCATCCCCTGCGCGTGCTGCAGCCCCGCCACGTTGTAGATCTCCAACGTCCGCGTCCCGTCGCTCAGCACGTGCTTCTGGCCGACCGTCTCGAACGTGTAGCCCTCCGAGACTTCCTCCGGCGGGAAGAGCGCGAGCAGATCGGGCTGCAGCGTCCACGGCCGGATCCAGAGCACCTCGGCGTAGTACGGCAGGTTGTTCTGCTGCATGACGATCGTCACGTTCTCTTTCGCCACGTAGGCGCGCAGTCCGCCGAGGTGATCCCAGTGGTGGTGGGAGCTCACGACGTAGCGGATCGGCTTGTTCGGGATCGCCTGCTTGATCTCGCGAATCACCGCAAGCGACCGCGCTTCGTTGAGCGGCGCGTCGAAGACCGTGATCTGGTCGCGGAACTCGACGGCGATGCTGGCGTGCGTGCCGCCCCCCATGTAGAAGACGCCGTTGGCGAGCTTCTGGACGTTCACCTGCACGGGCGGCACCTTGGCCGTCCGCACGGCGTCGGGAATCGCGGGCGCGGCGTCGGCGACGTTGACCCGGAGGTTCGAGACGGTGAGGCCGAACGAGTTGTGCCCGCCGCTGACGTTCACGCCCTGACCCTCGAGGTCGTCGTCCAGATCGTGGTGCGCGTGCCAGTCGGTCGGGAACATCACGCCATTGAAGTCCTTGTAGTCGCCGTACACGATCTCGCGGTACAGGTCGCCGACCACCGGATTCGCGACCCACCACTGCACGCGCTCCACGAGGTTCTTGCTGTCGATCGCGCACTGCACGCGGTACTTGCCGAGCGCCGTGAAGGAGACGGCGACGATGCGCCCCTTGTTCTGCTCGGTGCGCTCGATGGCAATCGGGTTCGCGCCCGGCGCCAGCGCCGCCTTCAGGCACCCGTGCGGCGTCACCCAGATCTCGAGCTGACGCTCTTCGGCGACCGCGGGCTGCGGGATGACGTTCGTGCCGTCGACGTTCCAGGCGAAGGTCTCGCGGACGTTCCAGTTCCGGCGCTGCTCGCCGATGATGGGCGTGGTGATGACGGGCGAGTTGCCGCCGCCGAGCGGCCCGTACTGGGCGGGGCGCTCGGTGGTGAGCCCGTACTCTTCCCGCGACGAACGGGCCTCGTAGTCGATCGTCCGCGTGTAGCTCGTGATGAGCGGCGCGGGCCAGTCCGAGGCCGGGTTGTAGTTCTGGCCGACGGCGGCGACGTACCCCTCGTTGCCGGAGAACTGGATGCTGCGCAGGTTCTCCCCGCCCATCGCCTTGAGGGCGGCCTGCAGCACGGTCCGCGCGTCCGGCTCCTGCGCGGTGCCGGGCGCGTACATCCACGCCACGAGAACGATGGCGGCGACTAGTGCGAATCTGCTCTTCATACGGGCTCCTCCCTCAGCGGGGCATGACGCCGGCGCGAGTATACTGCGGAACCATGACGAGACTGCGACCGGCGCTGTCCCTGTTCGTGCTGGCCTGGGCTTCGCTGCCGGTCGCCGCGCAGCCGCGCGCGGTGATCCGCCTGGATCCCGCGCTCGATGCCGTGGTCGACGCCGCCGCCCCGGTCGAACGCGTGGCCACGGGATTCGGGTTCTCGGAGGGCCCGGTCTGGGTGCGCGCAAGCGGGTTTCTGATCTTCAGCGACATTCCGGCCAACGTCATCCATCGGTGGAGCCCCTCCGACGGCCGCGTGTCGGTGTTCCTGGACAAGACCGGCTTCACCGGCGCCGATGCCTCGGACGTCGGCGGCGAGCAGACCAACGCGCGCGGTGAGCGCATCTACCTGATCGGGTCCAACGGCGTGACCGTCGATCCGCAGGGCCGCGTCGCGTTCAACGCGATGGGCGACCGCCAGGTCGTGCGCGTGGAGCCCGACGGCCGGCGCACCGTGCTGGCGAGCCATTTCGAAGGCAAGCGGCTGAACAGCACCAACGACCTGGTCTACAAGCGGAACGGCTCGCTCTACTTCACCGATCCGCCATCCGGGCTGCGGCGGCGCAACGACGACCCGAAGAAGGAGCTGCCGTTCAACGGGGTCTACCTGCTCAAGGACGGCAGGCTGCAGCTCCTGGCGAAGGACCTCGTGAACCCGAACGGCATCACCCTGTCGCCCGACGAAACGATCCTCTATGTGAACAGCAGCGCCGACCGGAAGATCTTCCGCTTCGAGGTCAGGCCGGACGACACGGTCGGCAACGGCCGCCTGTTCGTCGATATGAGCGCGGCGAAAGAACCCGGCGTGCCCGACGGCATGAAGGTCGACGAGCGCGGCAACCTCTACTCGACCGGCCCTGGCGGAATCTGGGTGATGTCACCCGAGGGGACGCATCTCGGCACGCTCGCGTTTCCCGAGCAGCCGGCCAACCTCGCCTTCGGCGACGCGGACGGCCGGACGCTCTACGTGACGGCGCGCAGCAGCGTGTACCGGATCCGGATGAGGATCGCGGGGATCGGACCGTAGCGGACCGTTCGGATCGTTCGGATTGTTCGGACCGTTCGGGTCGTTCTCTATTGAACGATCCGAACCCTCCGAACGCCCCGAACGATCCGAACGTTCTATTTGAAGTTCGCCACGCCTCGCGCGGCGCCGGTCAGCTCCACGATGTGCATGCCGGTGCCCGCCCGGTCGGCGCTGTAGATGTACCCCCGGTCGTCCACCTCGACGTTGTTCGTCTGGATCACCTTGACGCACGGCCGGTTGTTGCCGCCGGGCGTGCAGAAGGTCGTCGGCCCCAGCGCGGGAATGTAGTACGCGATCTCGCGCGGGTTGAACGGGTCCCGGATGTCGACCACGCGGATGCCGGCGTTGAAGTGCGCGACGAACATGATCCGGTTGTAGTAAATGGGCGTGAAGTTCTCGTGCGACGAGTGCGTCCCGAAGCGGCCGCCGCGCTCGCAGAAGTTCCCGCTCCCTTCCGGCACCGTCCAGCTCGAGGCGCCGAACGGCTTCGTCTCGACCGTGATGTCGGCAATCCACATCATCGCGCGCGCCTGCGCCGCGCACCCGCCGCCGACCGCCTCGTCGACGATGACGAGCATGTCGCGGACGGCCTCGGCGTCCTTGCCGAACTCGCCAATCCGCATCTCCAGCAGCGGAAAGACGTTGTGCGCGCCGACGCTCGGCGGCAAGTCCATCCGGCTGATCTGCGGATAGAGGAGGTTCGCCTCGGTCGGCTCCCTTGGCCCGTTGAGCAGCTTCTCGCGGTCGACGATCTGCACGACGCCGTCGCGCACGAAGCCGTACGCGAAGTAGACGCGGTTGCCCCGCGTAATCGGCCCGTGCAGGCCGTTGTCGCCGGGCGGCGTGCCGGTGGATCCCGGCTGCTGCCCCGGCAGGCCGAAGTCGCGGATGAACACCGGCTTGGCGGGATCGCTCAGGTCGTAGATCTTCACCATGCGCGGGACCCGCCATCCGGGCTGCCCCGAGACGAGGTACGCGATGCCGGTGTCGCACTCCCAGAAGCTCTTGTGCGTGCCGCGCAGCCCGTCGACGATGACGTTGATGCGCGCCGGCTTGGACGGGTCGGTCACGTCCCACATCTCGTGGGCGGAGTTGGCCGTGTTGCCGAACGCGCGCAGCAGATACGTCTTCGTCTTGTCGCCGCGCGGCAGCGTCGCGCCGCTGCAGATGCGCACCATCTGCGCGCCGCCCGATTCCCCGGTGCCGCCGGGCTCGAGCGCCTGGCCCGGGATGTGCGCCAGGTACCTCGGGTTGCGCGGGTCGGTGACGTCGACGATGGAGGTGCCGTTCGGCTCCTGGCGGCCGGTGAGCGGGTTCATCGCGTTCCCGCCGTGGTGCCCGACGTACGCAATCCAGCGATCGCCCTGCCGTTTGATCTCGGGCTGGTAGGCGCTGCGGCCCTGGAGGTCGCTGTGTCCGACCAGCCGCATGTCGCGGCTCTCCTCGCGGCCTTCGCCCCCGCTCGTCGTCGGCCGCTGCGCCGCGACCACCGCCGCGCCAAGAAGAATGATGAGCCCCGCGCTGACCAGTAGCCGTCGCGTCATGTCGCGCTCCTTATTAGCCGGTAGCCAGTAGGCGGTAGCGGGTCGGCGGTGGCTGGCGGCACTCTCAACCAACAGCTCGCAGCGGCCACCACTTCGTTGCCACCGATGCCGCCGGCGAGCGGCCACCGGCTCCCGGCTACTGGCTCGCGTTCGCAGCAGGGACTTTGAGCGATAATCGCCCGCGCGTCAAGGGCGGCGCTCCGGGTCCGCGGAACAGGAGAGACTGTGATGTTGCACATCCTTCCCGCCGTACTCCTTGCGCTCGTGGCCGGCACGGCGGCCGCCCAACAGCCGCCCGCCGGCACGCTGCGCGAGATCATGCCCGGCCACTACGTCTACAGCACGGGCACCTTCAACAGCGGCGCCATCGCCACGAGCGACGGAGTCGTCGTCCTCGACGCGCTGGCGTCGGAGGCGGTGGCGCGCACCGCGCGCGAGGCGATCGGCCGCGCGACGGGCCAGCCGGTGCGCGTGCTGGTCTCCGGCACCCACCACAACCAGTATTCCAAGGGCAACATGGCGTACGCCGACGTCGTGCGCGTCGGCCACGAGAACTACCGGATGGATCTCCTGGCGCTCATGCAGCGCGAGAAGATTGCGGCCGAGGAGCAGCACGCCAGGCTCCCCGCGGTCACGTTCCGCGACCGGCTGACGCTCCACCTGGGCGGCAAGGCGATTCAGATTCTCCACGTCGGCCGGGCGCACACGCGCGGCGACAGCATCGTCTTCGTCCCCCAGGACCGCATCGTCTATCTGAGCGAGCTGCTGTTTGTGAACCAGTTCCTGTTCATCAACGACGGCTACGGCCTCGACTGGCTGAAGGCGCTCGACGCCGTAGAGGCGCTCGATGCGGACGTCTTCATCGCCGGGCACGGCCCGATCCCGTCCGACCCGCGCCAGACGCGGGAGGACCTCCGCCGCTTCAGACAGATGCTGGTGGACGTGCGCGACGCGGTGCAGAGGGAGATTGCGCGCGGCGCCACCGAAGACCAGGCGGCCGCCAGCCTCCAGTGGCCGCAATACCAGAAGCTCCAAGGCTACGACGCGCAGCGCGAGACGGCCGTGCGTCGCCTGTACCGCCAGCTGACCGGCACGCTGCCCTGACGGCCCGTGCGTATCCCGCCGCGACAGTAGCTGACGCCACGCGCCCGCATCAGCCGGCCGCCGTCTGTCCCGTCCAGACCGTATATGGAGGGTGTATGATGCGGCCCACTTGCCGGTCCGGAGGGCGACGGCCCCCGGCCCCACGGGCGGCACGGGCTTCATACCCACTGCTCATCGGCCATCGGCGTCGCGGATCGGAGACCACTCGGCCTTATAGCGGGGCGCCCGGCGCGCGGATTATACGCGTCGGGGTGCTACTAGAGGAGGTCCCAATGAGATCTCGCAGGGTCGCCTGGGTCGTCATCGCCGTCTCCACGCTGCTGTTCCTTCCACTTCCAGCATTCGCGCAGGACACCTCGGTCAGCGCGTTCATCAGCGGCCGGGTCGCGGATTCGACGGGCGCCGTGCTGCCCGGCGTCACGATCCGTGCCGTGCACACGGCAACGGGCAATGCGTTCGAAGCGGTGACCGACGAGCTTGGGGCGTATCGGTTGCCCGTCCGCCCCGGCGTACTGGTCGTCACGGCGGAGCTGCAAGGCTTCGGCACGGTGAATCGGGAGGTTGAGCTGCTGCTCGGCCAGACGGCCGCCGTCAGCCTGCAGATGTCACCCGCGGGCGTGACGGAGACGCTGACGGTGACAGGCCAGGCGGCGTTGATTGAGACGACCACGTCGACGCTGGGCGGCAACGTCGATCCCCGTCAGGTGCAGGAGCTGCCGGTGTACGGCCGCAACTGGATCAACCTGTCGTTGTTGGCGCCGGGAAGCCGCACGGCCCCGGTTGCCGCGACCCGGGAGCTCTCCGAGAAGCCGCTGCCGGATCGCAACAACAACGAGACGCGGGAGTTCCACTTTCACGTCGACGGCCAGCAGGTGACGTCGGAGTTCGGCACCGGCGGTCAGCCGCGCTACAGCCAGGATTCGATCGCGGAGTTCCAGTTCATCACGAACCGCTTCGACGCGACGCAGGGGCGGTCGACCGCCGTCCAGGTGAACGTGATCACGCGGTCTGGCACCAATCAGCTCTCCGGCGTGTTCCGCGCCAACTTCCGGGACAGCGCCTTCAATGCGGCGAACCGGGTCCTGGGTGTCGTCGAGCCGATCAACAACCAGCAGTACAGCGGGACCATCGGCGGCCCGATCATGCGAGACCGACTGCATTTCTTCACCAACTATGAATACGAGCGCGAGCCGAGGGTCAGCATCTGGCGCACCCCGTATCCGTTCTTCAACGCCTCGCTGGAAGGCACCAACAACCGGAAGATCGGCGGCGCGCGTTTCGACTATCAGATCTCGCCGCAGACGCGCCTGATGGGCAAGGTCTCCGGCGGCCGGCTGTGGGAGCCGTTCGGTCTCCCCTCGGCCACCAACCACCCGGCGTCCACGAATACGACCGAGGAGTACAACGACGAGATCCTCGGCCAATTCACGCAGGTGCTGAGCAATCGGGCGCTGAACGAGATTCGCGTCGGGAAGACGGCCTTCGGGCTCTACAACGAGAATCTCACCCGGTGGTCGAACCACTGGCAGGCGGCCAACGGCATCACGAAAGGGTCGCCGCGCATCACGTTCACGGGTTTCCTGATCACCGGCAACCAGAACCATCCGCGGTCGTTGGACCAGGACGTGTACAGCCTGCGCGACGACTTTTCGTACTCGTACAACGCGAAGGGCCGGCACGACCTGCGGACCGGCGGCGAGCTCCTGCTGCGTGACGTCATCGCGGTCAATCGCCGGCAGAACATGGGTCTCATCGACGCCCGGGGCGGCCCGCTGCCGTCGGCCGCCCAGCTCCAGGCCTGGTTCCCCGACCCGTTCAACGTCGACACCTGGAACCTGGCGGCGATCTCGCCGCTCGTGCGCAGCTATACGATCGGCATCGGAGACTTCGCGGTCGGTCAGTTCAACCAGCGGATCGCCGCCTGGGCGCAGGATGATTGGCGGATTTCGGACGCGCTGACGCTGAACCTCGGCGTGCGCTACGACGTCGGCATGAACATCTTTGCCAACGACATCAGCTTCCCGCCGTTCCAGGAGCCCGGACGGCCCGACGACTGGAACAACGTGCAGCCGCGGCTCGGCTTTGCGTACCGGCTGGGCGAGCGGACGGTCATCCGCGGCGGCTCTGGGGTCTACTACGGCGATGCATTCGCGGATGCGGGGTCGGCGATCGGCAACACGCAGATCGCCACGATTCGGTATGAGAACGACGGCCGGCCCGATTTCGCCGCCAACCCGACCGGCGGCCGACCGCTCCCGACCTACGACGACGCGAATGCGCTCTACTGCTACAACAACAACAACGCGCCGGGCTGTCTCATCCGCGACGTGAGGGAGTTCACCGCGCTGGCCGAGTACATCGAGCTGCCGCGCACCTGGCAGACCTCGATCGGGTTCCAGCGGCAGTTCGGCGACACGATGGCCGTCGAAGCCGACTACGTGTACAGCCAGGGCCGGTTCGAGAAGGACGTGCTCGACAACATGAACCTGATCTTCGACCCGGCGACCGGCGCCAATCTCGACTTCCGGCAGCGGAGAAACCGGGTCTACCCCGACTGGGGCGTCATCTCCATGAACGTCCATACGGCGCGCTCCGCCTATCACGGGCTGATCGCCGGCTTCACCAAGCGGTTCGCCAATCGCTGGCAGGCGTCGGCCACCTATACGCTGGCGGGCCTCTGGTCCGCCGACTCGCGACCGTTCAGCGGACACCACATCGTGCCGTTCCCCACCGCTCCCGATCTGGGTGGGGAGTGGGGGCTGTCAGAGGACGACGAGCGCCACCGGGCCGTGTTCAGCGGCATCTGGCAGGTGGGGCGCGGATTCCAGGTGAGCGGCTTCCACTACCTGGCCGCCGGCATTCGGGATGCGAGCAACTACGGCGGCGATCTGCGCAACACCGGGGCGACCTTCAGCGGTCGTCTGCGCCCGGACGGGACGATCGTCCCGCGCAACACGATCATCTCTCCGCCGCAGAACTTCACGAGCCTGCGGGTGCAGCAGCGGATCCCGCTGCCAGGTCGCCTGTCGATCGATGGCATCGCAGAGGTCTTCAACATCTTCAACCGGCCGAACTGGACCATCGGCACGCAGGAGAGCCAGCGAGCGCAGTATTTGCAGCATATCAACGCGCAGTACCGCACGGCGCAGGTCGGCTTCCGCCTTGCGTTCTGATGAGCCAGGCTGGTAGCTGATAGCCGGTAGGTGGCAGCCGGTAGCCCCGACTCGCACGGGGCTGCCGGCTGCCGGCCCCTCGTTCCCCCAGGGCTTCGTCGGCGGCGTCGCGGATCCCAGACCACACTCGCCAGCGTCACAGAGGAGGTCGACATGAGATCGCGCGCGGTTGTCCTGCTCGCCGTTACGGCGGCAGTCTTGAGCCTTCCTGTCTTGGCGTCCGCGCAGGACGTGTCGGTGAGCGCCGTGATCAGCGGCACGGTGACCGATGTGTCGGGCGCGGTTCTCCCCGGCGTCACCGTCCGGGCCGTGCACGAGGCGACCGGCAACAGCTTCGAAACGGTCACCGATGACCGGGGCGCCTATCGTCTGCCGGTCCGCGTGGGCAGGATCCAGGTGGCGATGGCGCTCCCCGGCTTCTCGACTCAGGCCCGCGCGGTCGAGCTGCTCCTCGGCCAGACGGCCGTGGTCAACGTCCAGCTCCCGCTCAGCACGATCACCGAAACCGTCACGGTGTCGGGCGCCGCCCCGCTCCTCGAGGTGACCACCTCGATGGTCGGCGGCAACGTCGACCCGCGTCAGGTGCAGGAGCTGCCGGTGAACGGCCGCAACTTCATCGCGCTCGCGATGCTGGCGCCGGGCAGCCGTACCGTGCCCGTCACCGTCGGGAACCGCGCGCGGGAAGACGCGGAGAAGCCGCTCATCGACCGAAACGACTACGAGACGCGAGAGTTTCAGGTCAACGTGGACGGCCAGCAGGTGACGTCCGACTTCGGGTCGGGCGGGCAGCCGCGCTACAGCCAGGATTCGATCGCGGAGTTCCAGTACCTCTCGAACCGGTTCGACGCGACCCAGGGCCGATCGACGGCGGTCCAGGTGAACATCATCACCAAGTCGGGCACCAACCTGTTCTCGGGGCTGCTCCGGACCAACTTCCGCCACAGCCGCTTCAACTCGGAGAATCGCGTGCTGAACCTCGTCGAGCCGATCAACAACCACCAGTTCAGCTCCGCGGTGGGCGGACCGATTCTGCGGGACCGGGTCCACTTCTTCGTCAACTACGAGTACGAGCGGGAGCCGGCGACGGCGATCTGGCGGACGCCGTATCCTTCCTTCAACGTCGCGCTGGAGGGGACGAAGAACCAGAAGAAGGGCGGCGGGCGCCTCGACTACCAGCTCTCGTCGAGCACGCGGCTGATGGGCAAGGTCTCTGCGGGCCGGCTGTGGGAGCCGTTCGGCGCTCCGATGGCGGTCAACCACCCCGCGGCGACGGGCACGACCCAGGAGCACAACGAAGAGGCCCTCGGCCAGCTGACGCACGTCCTGAGCAACCGCGCGGTCAACGAGATCCGCGTCGGGAGGACCGCGTTCGGCTACGCGAACCGGAACCTCACGAGCTGGTCCAATCACTGGGCCAGGGCGCGCGGGATCACGACGGGCTCGCCGCGAATCACGTTCACGGGCTTTCTGATCACCGGCAACCAGAACTTCCCGCGCCACAGCGACATGTGGGTGTGGAGCGCGCGTGACGACTTCACGTACTCGTTCAACGCGAAGGGACGTCACGACCTGCGGACGGGCGGCGAGTACCTGTACCGCGAATCGAAGTCCCAGAACTGCCGCCAGTGCATGGGCGTGATCGACGCCCGGGGCGGACCGATCCCCGCGAATCTCGAGGCGCTCTTTCCCGATCCGTTCAACGTCGACACGTGGAACCTGGCGGCGCTCTCGCCGATCGTGCGGAGCTACACCATCAGCACCGGGCGGTACCGGGTCCGTCAGGACTGGCACAAGATGGCCGGGTGGGCGCAGGACGACTGGCAGATGACCGACCGGTTGACGCTGAACGTCGGCGTGCGTTACGACCTGGGGCTCGGACTGTTCGCCAACGACATCAGCTTCCCGCCGTTCCAGGACGCCGGGCGCCCCGACGACTTCAACAACGTCCAGCCGCGGTTCGGGTTTGCGTTCCGCCTGACCGATCGGATGGTCATCCGGGGCGGGTCGGGGCTCTACTACGGCGACACCATCAGCGGCGACCAGAGCTCGGCGATCGGCAACACGCAGATCGCGCAGCTGCGCTACGAGAACGACGGCCGGCCGGACTTCGCCGTCAATCCGACCAACGGGCGCCCCCTGCCGACCTACGACGAGGCGATACCGCTCTACTGCGGCAACAACAACAATGCGCGCGGGTGCCTCATCCGCGACGTGCGCGAATTCACGGCGCTGCCCGAATACATCGAGCTCCCGCGGACGTGGCAGACCTCGATCGGCATGCAGCGGCAGTTTGGCAACACGATGTCGTTCGAGGTCGATTACGTCTACAGCAAGGGGTCGTTCGAGAAGGACAACGTCGACAACATCAACCTGCTCTTCGATCCCGCAACCGGCGCGAATCTCGACTTCCGCGTCCGGGCCAACCGGCCGTACCCGAACTGGGGCGTCATCTCGATGAACACGCACACCGCCCGATCCGGGTATCACGGGTTGATCACCGGCTTCACCAAGCGCTTCAGCCAGGGATGGCAGGCATCGGCCACCTACACGCTGGCGGGCCTGTGGGCGGCGGAGTCGCCGCCGTTCAGCGGCCTGTTCCTCGTCCCGTTCCCGACGGTGCCGGATCTGGGCGGCGAGTGGGGGCTCTCGCAGGACGACCAGCGGCATCGCCTCGTGCTCAGCGGGATCTGGCAGGTGGGGCGCGGCTTCCAGGTGAGCGGCCTCCACTACATGGGCGCGGGGAACCGGGAGTTCAGCAACTACGGCGGCGATCTGCGCAATACCGGGGCGACCTTCAGCGGACGCCTGCGGCCGGACGGCACGATCGTCCCGCTCAACGCGATCATCGGACCCGCGCAACAACGGACGGACCTGCGGCTGCAGCAGCGGATCGACCTGCCGGGCCGCGCCGCGATCGACGGGATCGTCGAGGTGTTCAACATCTTCGACCGGCCGAACTGGACCATCGGGACGCAGGAGAGCCAGCGCGCCCAGTACCTGCGGCCGATCAACGCGCAGTACCGCTCGGCGCAGGTGGGCTTCCGGCTGACGTTCTGAGGAGGGGATCGGGGATCGGGGATCGGGGTCGGGCGGTTGGGGGCGAGGCGCGTCCGCTGGTGTAACATCGCCGATCATCCGTAGTGTCCGGCTTCGGTGTCCGCCGAAGCGCGTCGCGCGCGGGCGGACGCCGGACCGGGGCAGGAGGGTCGGCGATGCGGCGCGCACTGTCAGGGGCTTTCGCACTCATGCTGCTCGTCTCCACGTCTGCGGCCGCGCAGGAGTGGACCGAGTACCAGAACATCCAGGACGGCTTCCGGATCAATTTCCCCGGCCAGCCTCGCATCACGGAGTCGACGTGGATCTCCGAGTACGAGTACAAGCTGCCGGCGCGTACCTACAGCGCGGAGCGCCGCCGTGAGCGGTATTCGGTGACGGTGGTCGACTACGCGCCGATCGCGCAGCAGGGGATCGAGCGCCGCAAGCGCTGCCCCGCGGGCGCCGAGACGTGCATCGGCAGCGATCTCGGCGGCGAAGGCCACTGGAAGCACGACACGCGCGGCGCCATCGTTTTCGCCGTGTCCAAGTTCCTCGAGCGCGACGCCACGGTCACCCGCTACAACTGGGGCCACCAGGATCTCGTCGAGGGGCATCACTTCCAGCTCACCAACCGCGACGGCTCGCGCACGTTCGGCTTCGTCGGGATGCACGAGATGAAGCTGTACATCCTGGAGGGGACGGTGCCGGCGGGGGCACCCGAGCCGGGTCTGTTCCAGCAGTCGATGGGGTTCGTCGACAAAGAGGGCCGCGGGATCCGCTATCAGACCATCTACGCGAACCAGTTCCACGGCCTGAAGGAGACGCCGCCGCCGGCGCGCGCGGGCGGCGGGCGCGGACGGGGGGCGGGGCCCGCGCCCTATCAGCCGTAGCGAGTACGTCGTTCACACTTTCTCGGTTCTCGCTTCTCGGTTCGCGTGCAGGTTCGCCAGAACCTCCGAACCGAACCCGAACACGAACTGAGAAGCCAGCAGCGAGAGTGTGAACGAGGCGATCTATGGTGTCTTGTTGTAGACGAGATTCCGCGTCGCCGAGTCCGCGCCCCCGGGCGTCTGCGCGGCGCGCTGCATCCGCAGCACGCCGCCGTCGAGCACCCACACCTCGCGGACGTTGACCAGGCCGTGGATCGTGCGGAGCACGAGCCGCGCGCCGTCCCACGTCGCAATGCGCTTGTAGTTGTAGGCGGGCCGCGGATCCGACGCGTCGGGCGTCTGGCGCATCTTGCCGTCGAGCGCGAAGGTCGCCGTCAGCGGACGGTCGGCGGCGCCGGACGCATACTTGAGCGCGATCGTCAGCTCGCCGCCGCTCTGCTGCACGGTCATCGCCGCGGGCGGCTCGGCCACGCCCGATCCCATCCCGCCGCTCGCCGCCATCTGGCTCAGGCCCTTGTCGAACGTCCACGTGCCCGCGAAGTTCGGGATCGGGGCGTTCGGGTTGGGCTTGGCCGTCGAGGGCGGCGCAAACGGCTTCACCGTCGTCAGGCGCCTGGCCGGCGTCCGCGGCGCCAGCTCGCGGCCGAAGAACAGGTCGCGCGGATTGGCGTTCGGCTTCGGCACGAACTTCTGCGTGCGGCCGCCGAAGACTTCGGCGCCGTACATGTTGCCTTCGGCGTCGGCCGAGATCTGGTGGACGCCCCACGTCGCGCCCGGATAGGTGCCGTACCGCCCGAAGACGGTCTCGATGTGGCCGCGCAGGTCGTACTTGATGAACTGCTCGTGATCGCCGTCGTAGCACCAGAGGTGCTGGTCGCGGCTCATCGAGAGCGAGTGGCAGTAGCCGCTCGGCCACTTGTCGAGGAAGACGCCGTTCTCGTCGAACACCTGGATCTGGCGGTTGAAGCGGTCCGACACGTAGACGCGGCGGTCGTCGCCGACCGCGATCCCGTGCGGCACCGTGAACTCGCCGTCGGCCTTGCCGGGCGCCATCGAGCCCCACCAGAGGAGCGCCTTGCCTTCCTTGCTGAACTTCACCACGCGGCTGTTCGCGTAGCCGTCGCTCACGAAGAACGTCCCGTCGGGCAGCCAGTCGATCATCGTCGGCCGGTTGAAGCGCTCCATGTCGTCGTTGGCCCCGAAGACGCCCATCTCGCCGAGCGTGAACACCTTCGTCTTGCCGTCGTTGGTGAACTTGTGGATGACGTGGTTCATGTCGTCGACCACCCACACGTGGCGCTCGGGGTCGTACGGCTCCACGTAGATCTGGTGCGGTCCGCGGCCGCCCTCGAACAGGTGGTCCCACTGCGTCCACGACTCGACGAGCGCTCCCTGCCGGTTGACGATGAGGATCGTGTTGCGGAAGACGGGGACTTCGCCGGTGGCGCCGCCGCGGTTGAGCGCGCCCCAGTTGCCGGGGAAGGTCGGCCCGATGCGGGCGTCCTTCGGCAGCTCGATCTCGCCGCGGCTCGCCAGGAAGACGCGGTCCGGCGACTCGGGGTAGACGCCCGACTGCGATCCCCAGATGTAGCCCGGCGCGGGCCAGGTCTTCTTCGGCCAGTTCGGGTCGACCTGATAGGGCCCGCTGATGTCGAAGCCGCCGCGCTCCTCGACGAAGGCGCGCTGCTGGAGCGACGCGGTCGCCGTGAAGACGAAGATGGCGACACACGCGGCGAGCACGAGAATTCCCCTGCGCATCGGACCCTCCTGTGGCGCGCGAGTGTAGCATTGATCCACGCCCATGCGACTCCCGCTCGTCGTGCTCGCCGTGCTCGTGCTCCGGTCCGGCGCGCCGGCCGCGCACCACTGGGCCTCGGCGAGCTTCGACGCGGCCCGGCCCTTCACCCTGACCGGCCTCGTCACGAAGGTCGTCTGGACGAATCCGCACGTCGCGCTCTATCTCGAGGTCCGGGACGAACGGACGAGTGCGCCCGTGAGCTGGATGATGGACATGGGGAGCCCGTCGACGCTCGCGCGCCTCGGGTGGTCGAAGACCTCGGTGAAGGCGGGCGACGCGATCGTGGTTGACGGGATCCCGTCGCGCGACGGCACGCGCGTCGGCTACGCCTACGCCGTCACGATGGCGGCGACCGGGCGGCGGCTGCCGGCCTCCCCGGTCAGGGAGCGCTGAGGGCGAGCTGCCGCTGGATCGCCGCGATGTTGCGCGTGGCCTCGGCGCGGCGGCGCTCGGCGTCGGCGATGGCGCGCTCGTGCGACTTGATCCGGTGCGCCTGCGACCGGGCGCTCTCTTCCGTGGCGGCCAGGGTGGCGATCGCCTTCTGGTTCGTGCTGATCGACAGGTCGGAGCACTGCTCGGCGTGCTGGAACGCGGCGAGGCTCTCGAGCCACTGCCGCCGCTCGGCGCGGACGCCGCCGAGAAACGTCGCCGCGTCGCAGAGGCCGAAGTCGCGGTCGAGGGCCGCCTGCAGGTCGGCTTCCGCCGGGTCGATGCGCCGCTCGCGCCACGCCACCAGCCCCGAGAGCAGCAGCGTCTGTGCGCTCGGGTCGAGCGCCTTGGCGCGGTCGACGTCGCGTCGCGCCGCCGCGAAGTCGTCCAGGCGGTACTCGTTCCACGCGCGCCAGTAGTACGCGTCCGCGGCATACCAGAATCCGAGGTCGATCAGCCGGCTCGCGGCCGCGATCGCCTCGTGGTGCCGCGACAGGTGCGAGAGGCTGATGGCCACGCCGAGCAGCGCATCCCGATGCGACGGCACGAGCGCCAGGGCCGCCTCGTAGGCCGCGAGCGCGTCGGTCCAGTCTTCGCGCTGCTGGCGCACCATGCCGATGGCGGTCGCGATGGTGGCTGACGAGGGAAACGCCGCCTGCGCCAGGCCGAATCGGCGGAGCGCCTCGTCGGTGTCGGCCTGGTCGCGCTGGAGCTCCGCGCGGCCCAGCTCGAAGTGGGCGTCGACGAGCGCCGGCTCGTCCTCGAGCGCCTGGACGAGCAGCGACGTGCGCCCGCACATGCCAAGGCGGTACTGGACGAGCGGCACGTCGCCAAACGCCTGAAGCGCGGCGTCCATCGCCGCGTCGCGCTGGTTGTACAGCAGCGGTCCGCAGGCGAGCGACACGTCGAGATACGCGCGAAACAGCGGCGACCCCGGCGCGTCGGCCAGCTGCTGCCGCCACGTCTCGAGCACGGCGCGCGGCTTGCGGTGCGCGGCCGCCTCCCGCAGCAGCTCGCTCCGGTCGGCGCTGGACGGGTCGGACGGCACGCTCATCACCATGTCGAGGTAGTCGCTCCAGCCGGGGGTCTCCGGCAGCCACTCGCGCGCGCGTGCCACCCACCCCGCATGGGGCAGGCCCAGCTCCTTCGCGCGCAGCGCCAGGAGCAGGGCGGCCTCGACGGCGGCGTCGCGGGTGCCGGTCTCCGTCGCGGCGGCAAACGCCTGCTCGAGGCAGCCGTGGCAGCCGCGGTGGACGAGCGCCTCGATCTCCCCACGCCGGTCGGGCACCGGCTCCACGGCCATCGGCGGCCGCGCGGCGCAGGCGCCCAGCAGGAGACAGGCGGCGATCAGCAGGCGTCGACAGGGGGTCACGCGATCATCCCGGGCCCGATGGTCGAGATCATCCCATGAAACGACAGCCACGGTACAATGCGCGCGCCGCCCCGTTGGGGCCGGCGCCAAGGAGGGATCGTGACGATTCGCCTGTTGCTCCTCTCATGTTTCACGCTGCTCGTCTGGACCAACCCCGCCCGCGCCCAGCTGGTCGCCCCCGGCGAAGGCGGCGTGACGATGGGCCACGTGCACCTGGTGGCACGGGACCTCGACGGCACCCGCACGCTGCTCGTCGCGCTCGGCGGCGCGCCGGTCGCCAACGGCTCCCTCCAGATGATCCAGTTTCCCGGCGTCTTCCTGCTCGTGCGCCAGGCCGAGCCGACCGGCGGCACGGTCGGGTCCGTCGTCAACCACTTCGGCTTCCACGTGAAGGACATCACGGCGTCGGTGGCGAAGTGGCAGGGCGCCGGGCTGACGGTCGAGCCGGGCAACAACGGGCGCACGGATCAGGCCTGGCTGACGACGGCCGATGGCGCGCGCATCGAGATTCTCGAGGACCGGTCGATTGCCGAGCCGATCCGCATGCACCACATCCACTGGAACGTGGCGGCGGTGCCGGAGATGCAGGCGTGGTACGCGAAGCACTTCGGCGCGGTGCCCGGCAAGCGCGGGCAGTTCGACGCCGCCGATCTGCCGGGCGTGAACCTGACGTTCGGCAAGGTCGACGCGACCCACGCCGGCACGCGCGGCCGCGCGCTCGATCACATCGGCTTCGAGGTCCGCAACCTCGCGCCGTTCATCGCCCGGCTCGAGGCCGCCGGCGTGAAGATGGAGGGGCCGATGCGCAAGGCGGGCAACGGGACGACGTCGATTGCGTTCCTGACGGACCCGTGGGGCACCTACATCGAGCTGACCGAGGGCCTCGCGCCGTAGAATAAGAACTGAGTGCGAGCGCAGATCGGCGTTCAGCGAAGCCGTTACATGCATCCGGGCCCGCACCCCGACCTGAAGTGGGTGCTGCAGCCGGTTCCTGCCTTCGAGCACGCCGTGCGTGAAGCCTCCAAGATGCTCCGGGAGGCCGGCGTTCGCCATGCGCTGGTCGGGGCCCTTGGGGCGAACGCGTACCGCAGCCGGCCCCGTACGACGGTAGACATCGATTTCCTCGTCGGCGACGAGGCCTTCCAGCAGCATTCCGGCGGACTCGTTACCATGCGCGTGCCGATCGTGACGCTCGACGGGATCGACGTGGATCAGGTTCCGCTCACCGGTACCTTACGCGTCGTGGAAGACGGGTTGAGCCGCGCCTATGTCAGCGACGGCGTCCCGATTGCCCCAGTCGACACGATTGTGATCATGAAGCTCCTCGCAGGTCGGACGCAGGACCTGGCCGATGTGGAAGCCATCGTCGGGTCCGGAGCCGATCGCGAGCTGCTGCGAAACGCCGTCCAGACGGCGGCGCCGCAGTGTTCGGGTCTGCTGGAGCGGCTGTTCGACAACGTCGACCGGAGCCGCTGACGTGCTACCTGCTTCCGGCGCGAACCGGTCAGGTTCGCGCGGGCGAGCCCGCAAGCCCGCGCTAGACGCATTCGAATGATGCTCTAATATGCCAGCCTGATGCGGCGCGAGCATTCGCGCCTGTCACAGAGGATGGACCCTGTTCTCAGGGGCCGATGCAGGAGGCCGCGGCGATGAGTCGGCTCCGAGATGTCTTGACGGCGATTCCCGCGCTCGCGTTCGCGGCGACCGCTGCCGCGCAGACGCCCGCGACGTCGTGGGATCCGCCGCGGCGGGCAGACGGTCAGCCCAACGTCGAAGGCCTCTGGGCCGGGCGGGGCGGCACCACGACCTACAGCATCGAGGCCGGCGACGATCACCGCCGGGTGCACCTCAAGATCACCGGTCAGATCACCGACGCCCGAGGGCTCATCGTCGATCCGCCCGACGGCAGGATCCCGTACCAGCCGTGGGCGGCCGCCCGACGGCGCGACATCTTCGACAAGCACGCCGACCCGCCGAGCATCGACTACATCGATCCCATCGCGCGGGGGTGCTTTCCGTCAGGCGTGCCTCGCGCCAACTACCAGGGCGGCAACACGATTCGGATCATCCAGCCGCCGGGCTACGTGGTCATGATCCACGAGTTCCAGCACCTGTATCGGGTCATCCCGCTCGACGACCGGGCGCGGCTGTCCGACACCTTCACGCTGTGGATGGGCGAGTCGCGCGGGCGATGGGAGGGCAACACGCTGGTCGTCGACGTGCGGAACCTCAACGACCGGACGTGGTTCGACATCGTCGGCGGCATTCACACCGACGCCCTGCGGGTGGTCGAGCGCTGGACGTTCGCCGATCCGAAGACGCTCGGCTACGAGGCGACGCTGGAGGATCCCAAGGCGTTCACACGGCCCTGGACGATCAGGATCCGTGGATACAGCCGCGCGGAGCCGGGCTACGAGCAGTTGGAAGACGCCTGCGTCGAGGGCAACCGCGCGGTGGGGTTGATGCTGCGACGCTGAATCTTCTGGTCGAACGGCCACTCTGACGATACGCGGCCGGCTTCCAAGGCAGCGCGACACCGCGTGTCCTCCGCAAAACCGGCTTCGTTGCGGCATCCTCAGCCTCCGCCGCCGAAGCGTCCGAGCTCTGCCAGCTCGCAGTCTGGCGCAGCGCTCGCGATGACTACGGTTTTGCTCCGGACACGTGGTCTCGCCCTGCCTTGTGATTGTCAGACGGCCTCGGCGAGCGCCTCCATCCGCTGGAGCGGGATCACCTCGCTGACCTTCTTCTCCTTCGCCTTGACCTCGTTGTACTCGATCGTCGCTTCGCGCACGGCGTTGGCGTTGTAGTCGGGGGTGAGCGTCCCGTTCCACTCGGCGTACCAGCGCACCGTGTCCATGATCAGCCGCTCGGGGCCGATCCAGTTGTCGAACCGTCCGAGCCGGATCTCGGCCGCCGCTACGCCGGGCGGCATCTTCGCGTCGTACCGCTTGCGCGCCTCCACGCGGAGCACCTCGAAGTACGTCCGCATCTCGGCGAGCTCCTTCTTGCCGCCGATCGGGCCGTGCCCGGGCACGATGACGTCGACGTCCCAGCCGATGATCGCGTTGCAGACGTCGATCCAGCGCGTGATCCAGCTGTTGTTCGCGTACGGCGCGACCCAGAAGAAGCCGACGTCGCCGAGGAACACGATCTTGTGCTGCGGCAGGTACGCGACCACGTCGCCCCACGTGTGCGCCGGCGCGACCACGCGGAACTGCACCTCGACGCCGTTGATGTCGTAGACCAGGTCGTCGCGGAACGTGACCGTGGGGAGCACCAGGCGCCGCGCTTCTTCCTTGTCGGCGACGTTCGGCGTGACGGCCCACATCTTCGGCACGTTCGGCGCCGCCTTGACCATCTCGGTCTTGCAGTAGGGATGGCTCAGAATCTCGACGCTCGGGTCGAAGAACTGCAGGCCGTTGACGTGATCGCCGTGGTGGTGCGTGAGGATCATTCGGCCGAACGGCTTGCCCGTGGCCTTCTGCGCGGCGGCGATGAAGCTGCGCGTCGGGATCGGCCCCTGCAGCGCGTCGATGGCGACCAGATGGTCGCGGCCGACGATGACGCCCGCGTTCGACACGCCTGCGGCGGTCAGCCCAGGGCCGCCGCCCTGCATGTACGCGTAGACGTTGGGCGCCAGCTGCCGCAGCTCCCGGTTCCACTTCGGCGGCATCGGGTAGCGCGGATCGGGCTGCGGCGGCGGCGTGGGGTTGACCGCCGGCGCCTGCGCCGCCGCCGTGCGCGCCAGCCCGGCCAGCGCGGCCGTGGCGCCGACAAAGGCTCCCGCTCCCAGGTGTATCGCGTCACGCCGGTTCATGTGCCCCTCCTTGAGGAAGTCACAAGTCAGAAGTCACAAGTCAGAAGTCACAAGTCCCAAAGTCCCGACGTCCAACGTCCCAAAGTCCCATTGTGACTTCTGACTTGTGACTTCTGACTTGTGACTCGTGAGTGTGAGCTGCCCTTACGGGCGCATGATGGCCGCGCGCCCTGCGGCTGTCAACCGTGAAAGGTGGGGTATCATCACCGCCAACGCCCCTGGAGGCCCTGATGCAGACATCCCGGCCGTTGGCGCTGTTCGTGTTCGCGGCCCTCGCCGTGCAGCCGGCGTCGGGCCACCATTCCACCTCCGCCATCTTCCACGACGACAAGCGCATCACCGTGACCGGCACGCTCACGAAGGTGGACTGGATCAATCCGCACATCTTCATCTTTCTCGACGGCGGCACCGGCACGGCGGTCGAGCCGTGGCGCGTTCAGGGGAATCCGCCGCAGTGGTGGAGGAATCTCGGGGTCGTCCGCGCCGACTTTGCCAAGGCGATCGGCCAGAAGGTCGTCGTCGAGGCGCTGCCGTCGCAGGACGGGTCGCGGTACGGGTACCTCCGCAAGATCACGTTCGCCAACGGCGACGTGCTGGAGGACGCACGAGGGGAGGGTGCGCGATGACTCGCTTCATGTGTATGGCTGTCCTGGCGCTCGGCACCGCGACCGTAGGGGCCCAGTCCCCAGCCCCCGATCCCCGATCCCCGATCCCCGATCTCAGCGGCACCTGGTCGACCTTCCCCGGCGTGAACGCGTCCGCCCCGCTGCGGCGCGCGAGCGGCGGCACCGAGGAGATCCGGAGGCTCGACCGCGCCGCTCTTCGCGGCGTGACGGCCGAGGTGCCGGGCGTGCAGCCCTGGACCGATGCGCCCACCTACAAGCCGGAGCATCTGCCGAAGGTGAGGGAGCTCGACGCGCTCCAGAGCAAGACCGATCCGGTCTTCTACTGCGGCAAGCCGGGCGTGCCGCGGATCGGCCCGCCGCGCCGCATCGTGCAGCTGCCGAGCGAGATCATCTTTTTCTACGAAGACATGTCGGGCGACCCGTACCGCATCGTTCCGACCGACGGCCGGCCCCACCGGGCGGACGCCAACCCGTCGTACTACGGCGACTCGGTCGGGCGCTGGGAGGGGAGCGTGCTCGTCGTCGACGTCCGCAACTTCGTGGAGGACACCTGGTTCGGCGAGAAGGGGTACTTCCACACCGATGCGATGCGCGTGACGGAGCGGCTGTGGAGGAACGGCGAGAACCTGGTGTGGCAGGCGACGGTCGACGACCCGAACGTCCTCATGCGCCCATGGACGCTGCCGCCGCGCGTCATCCGGCCGTCGGACGCGCCGCTCGAGGAGTCGCCGCCGTGCCGCGAGCAGGACGGCCCGCTGCTGCGCAACAACGACCATCACGATCAGCGATAGGCTTTGGGCTTTGGACCTTGGGCTTTGGGCATCGAGACGTCAGGTGTTGGCCCAGAGCCCATAGCCGGAAGCCCGGAGCCCATGTCCGATCGTCTCGCGCAGCAGATCGCCTTTCTCATCGAGGCCGACAAGCTCAAGGCGATTCTCCGCCGTACGCCGCTGACCGACGGCTCGCGGCCGGAGAACTCGGCCGAACACTCCTGGCACCTGATACTCACCGCTCTGGTCATGCGCGAGCACGCGACGGCGGAGGTCGACCTGCTGCGCGTCCTCGAGATGCTGACCGTCCACGATCTGGTCGAGATCGACGCCGGCGACACGTTCGCCTACGATGCCGGCCATTTGGGCACCCAGGCCGACCGCGAGCGCGCCGCCGCGGATCGCATCTTCGCCCTGCTGCCGCCGGATCAGGGGGCGCTGCTGCGCGCGCGCTGGGAGGAGTTCGAGGCCGACGAGACGCCGGAGGCCCGACTCGCCAACGCGCTCGACCGCCTGCAGCCGCTGCTGCAGAACGCGTGCGCCGGCGGCGGCAGCTGGCACGGCAATGACATCACGCGGCAGCAGGTGCTCCGCCGCATGGATCCGATCCGCACGACCATGCCCGGCGTCTGGCCGCGGGTGCTCGAAATCGTCGAGGAGTTCTGCCGCTCCGGCATCCTGCGGACCGAGGGGCCGGCGGCCGGCGCGTCCGGCGGCCGGCCATAGCGCGGTGTATACTCGGCCAATTCTGGCTTTGGACGTTGGACTCTGGACCAAGGGCTCTCCGCGAGCGTTTGCCAAAGCCCGAAGCCCAAGGTCTAAAGCCCAAGGAGGCGGCGATGTCGCGAAGAGTTTCCCGGATCACGCTTGCGGTCATCTCACTGGTCGTTGGACTCGCGTGGGTGGTCGTCGGGGTATCGGCCCAGACCGGGCAGCCCTCTACCAGTCGGGGAGAGTGGCCCCATTACAACGCCGACCTGAAGGGGACGCGCTACTCGCCGCTCGACCAGATCAATGCTTCGAACTTCAGCAAGCTCGAGGTCGCCTGGCGGTTCAAGACCGACAACTTCGGCCCCTTCCCCGAGTACAAGCTCGAGGGGACGCCGCTGATGGTGAACGGCGTGCTCTACACCACGGCGGGCACGCGGCGGTCGGTGATAGCGCTCGACGCGAAGACGGGGGAGCTGATCTGGGCGCACAGCTACCGTGAAGGCAGGCGCGCGGCCGTCGCCCCCCGCCAGCTCTCGGGCCGCGGCGTCTCGTACTGGACCGACGGCAAGGGCGACGAACGCGTCCTGTACATCACGACCGGCTATCGGCTCATCGCGCTCAACGCCAAGACGGGATCGATGATCAACTCCTTCGGCACGGGCGGCGTCGTCGATCTGAAGGTCGGCGTCGTCAAGGGCATCAATCAGCAGATCGATCTCGAGGCGGGGGAGATCGGCGTCCACTCCACCCCCACCGTGGCGGGCAACGTGGTCATCGTCGGCGCGGCGATGCGGGAAGGCGCCACCGTCTCGACGCACGACAACACGAAGGGGCTGGTGCGCGGCTTCGACGCGCGGACGGGCAAGCTGCTGTGGAGGTTCGACACGATCCCGCAGCGCGGCCAGTTCGGCAGCGAGACGTGGGAAGAAGAATCGTGGGCGTACAACGGGAACGTCGGCGTGTGGAACCAGCCGACGGTCGACGAGGAGCTCGGGCTCGTGTACCTGCCCGTCGAGACGCCGTCCTCGGACTATTACGGCGGCCACCGCCCGGGGAACAACCTGTTCGCCGAGAGCGTCGTCGCCGTGGATATCAAGACGGGCGCCCGCCGGTGGCACTACCAGCTCGTCCACCATCCGATCTGGAACTTCGACATGCCCGCCCAGCCGATCCTCGGCGACGTCGTCGTCGACGGCAAGCCGCGGAAGATCGTGGCGCAGCTGACCAAGCAGGCGTGGGCGTACGTCCTCGACCGGGTGACCGGCGTGCCGATCTGGCCGATCCCGGAGCGGCCGGTACCACAGTCGGACGTGCCGGGCGAGAAGACGTCGCCGACGCAGCCGCACGTGACCAAGCCGCCGGCCTACGCGCGCAATATCCTCAAGGTGCCGGACGATCTCATCGACTTCACGCCCGACATGCGCGCGAAGGCGCTGGAGGTCATCAAGCGGTACAAGCTGGCGGATACGCCGTTCAATCCCGGCATCCTCGGCGACGTGAAGGGGATGCTCGGCGCGATCGTGCCGGCGACCGCCACGAACTGGCCCGGCGGCGGCTTCGACCCCGAGAACGGGATCCTGTTCGCGCCGGCCGGCAACACGGTCGGGTCGCGCTCGATTGTTGCGCCGCCGGCGGGGTTCTCCGACATCCGCTACGTGTCCGGGATCGCGGGCCGGCCCTTCGTGGAAGTGTGGGGGCCCGGCGACTGCTGCGCGGCGGACCAGGGCATCGCGAACCGCGAGAGCCTGCCGCAGCGCTACGCGCCGCCGGCTGGCAGTCCGCCGCCGCCGCCCGTGCCGGGGCTGGTGGTCGACGGCCTGCCGATCGTCAAGCCGCCCTACGGGCTGCTGGCGGCCATCGATCTCAATCGCGGGGAGCTGCTCTGGCAGACGCCGCACGGCGACACGCCCGACAACGTGCGCAACCATCCGGCGCTGAAGGGGATGAACCTCCCGAAGACGGGGCAGGTCGGCACCTCGGGCGTCGGGCTCGTCGTCACCAGGACGCTCGTCATCATGGGCGATCCGCAGATCACCGCGCCGCCCGGACGGCCCCGCGGCGCGATGCTGCGCGCCTACGACAAGAAGACGGGCCAGCAGGTCGGCGAGGTGTTGATGCCGGCCATCCAGAGCGGATCGCCGATGACCTACATGGTCGACGGCAAGCAGTACCTGCTGGTGGCGGTGAGCGGCGGCAACTACTCGGGCGAGTATCTCGCGTTTGCGCTGCCGAACTAGGCGAGGAGACACAGCCGACATGACCCGCGACGCCCGCGACGGTCTCGACGGTCGGTCCGGCGCCGTCGACCGCTCGCTGCCTATCCAGCCCGTCGTGATCGTCGCGGCGCTCGCGGTGGTCGTCGTCTGTGTGTCCGTCGCCGCGGCAGCGTCCGTGTGGGACGGCGTCTACACCGAAGCGCAGGCGACGCGCGGCGAGGAGGTCTATTACCAGCGCTGCGGCGCCTGCCACGGGCCGTCGCTGGAGGGCGGCGACATGACGCCGGCGCTCATCGGCGGCGTCTTCACCTCCACCTGGAACGATCTGCCGCTCTCCGATCTCTTCGAGCGCATCCGCATCACGATGCCGCTCGACCGGCCGAGCACGCTCTCGCGCCAGCAGACGGCTGACGTGACCGCCTTTCTCCTCAAGGCCAACAAGTGGCCGGCGGGGCAGACCGAACTCCCGCGGGAGCTCGAACCGCTGAAGGAGATCCAGATTCAGGCGCTCAAGCCCTGAGCGCCCGAACGTCGTGTTCGCGCTACGGCAGCGCGAACACGTAGATCGCGTTGTGCCCCTGGACGGGCGACGGCATCACGGCGCTCCCCACCACGCTGATCGGTCCGGCCGTGGCCGACTGCCCGCCGCCCGTGAAGATCATCACGTACTGCTTGCCGTCGACCGCGTACGAAATCGTGCTGTTCATGATCATGCCGCCGACGACGGTTTCCCAGAGCACCTTGCCGGAGTCGGCATCGAGCGCCCGGAAGCGGCGGTTGAGATCGCCGAAGAAGACGAGGTCGCCGGCCGTCGCGAGCCCCGAGCCGTTGGTCGGCTGCGGCTGCGAGTAGATCACGCGCATCTCGCCGGTGCCGACGTCGATCTTCGCCATCCCCATGAACTTCTGCGGGTCCGACCCCGGCCGGGGCACGCCGACGCGGCGGCCGTAGCCGGGGCCGCTCGTGTTGACCGCCTGCATCGACAGGCACTGGTCGTGGAAGGGCACGTAGATCGAGTTGCGCCCCGGATGGTAGGCGATCTGCCACAGGCTGCGCGTGTTGTGGTAGCACTCGAGCACCGTGTCGCCGTCCTTCTTGAACATCTTGCTCGCGTTGAGGACGGTCTTGCCCGTCCGCACGTCGGCGACCGCGAGGTTGAAGTTCGGATCGTCGAACGGGAACGGCCGCGCCCAGACGAACTGCCCGGTGTCGCGCGCGACGGCGAACATGCCGCCCGCTTCGGCCACGGTGACGACCAGATCCATCTCCGCGCCCGGCTTGATCGTCGGGTTGATCCACTTCACGTGCTTGGGATCGGGATTGACGCGCGTCCGAATCAGCAGCCGCTCCTGGTTGTGGTCGGCATCCCAGTCGTCGCCGGGCAGCTCCTGGAAGTACCACGCCAGCTTGCCGGTCGCGACGTCGAGCGCCAGCGTGGAGTTGCTGTACAGCTCCGTCGGCGCGGTGGGCGGCGCCGCGTCGTAGCTCCCGTGGCGCTTGAAGCGCGTGTAGGGGTTGGGGTTGGCGACGCCCCAGTAGACGATCCGCCGCGCCGGGTCGTACGAGCCGGGGAGGCCCCACGGCCCGGCGGCGCGCTGATCGACCGGCATGTTGCCCCACGTGTTTCCGCCCGGCTCGCCCGGCGCCGCGGTCGTGTAGAACCGCCAGACCTCCTTCCCGGTGCGCGCGTCGTGCGCCGCGATGAAGCAGAATTCGCGCTTCCCAGGCTCGCACGTGCGGTTCGAGATCACCTTGCCGTCGGCGACGAGCAGCCCGCCGGCCGTGATCTGCCCGTTGTCGGTCTTCGTCTCCCACCGGAGCTTGCCCGTCTGGGCGTCGATCGCGAGCAGATGGCCGTCGGGCGCGCCGTAGTAGATCATGTCCTCGTAGATCGCGAGGTTCTTGCTGCGCGCCGCCAGCCGCGGGACGCTCGACGGATAGTCGCGCCGATACTCCCAGATCAGATCGCCGTTGGTCGCGTCGATCGCCTGTACGCCGCCGCCCGGGGCGATCGCGTACATCACGCCGCGGTAGACGACCGGGGTCGACTCCTGCACGCCCGGCGGCAGCCCGCGCGACCAGGCCAGCGTCAGCTGCCGGACGTTCGCCTTGTTGATCTGGTCGAGGGGACTGTACCGGTGCTGGTTGTAGGTCCGACTGATGTGCAGCCAGTCGGCCCCGTCGGGGTTGGTGAGAACCTGGTCGCTCGCGGGGACGAACGTGCGGCCCTCCTGCGCGGCGAGCGAGGGAAGGAAGGCGCCCGCCGCTGCCGCGGCAAGCGCCAGCAGCGTGGCGGCGAGCGCTTTTCTCATTACTTCTTCTCTCCGGTGGCGACCGGCAAGTAGATGTCGTTGTTGAAGCTGTTGAAGTCCGACGGAACGCAGAAATACTCCCAGATCTCGGTCCCCGGCACCAGGGGCACCTGCACCGGACGCAGCGCCCACGGCTTGGTGTAGATCTCCGGATCGACGATCGTGATCTGGAACTCGATGGTCCCGTAGTTCAGCCGGCGCCAGCGCTCGACGACCCGTATCTGGTCGCTGTGCGGCCAGCCGCCGTCGGGCTGGGCCTGCGCCAGCCACGAACGGTCGTCATAGCCGCTCGACTCGACGATGAAGGTGTTGCCTTCCCACCGGCCCACCGTCCATCCCATCCACCGCTGTTCGGGCGGGTTCTCGGGCAGCTTCCGCCCGTCGGTCCAGATGGTGCGCCACGTGTGGGTCTGCTCGAAGAACTGGAGGACGCGGTCGGGCAGCATGATGAACTCGAACCCGTAGTTGCCCGCCGCCAGACGCGGCCAGCCCCGCGGGTCGCAGTTGATCGGCGAGCCGCCGCCCTGGCCCGACGTATCCTTCGTGTGGAGGTACTCGCCCGCGGCGTTCTTTTCGCCGAGCGTCGCCTGAAACCGCTCCTTGCCCAGCGCCGTGAACGGAGGGGGATCCGCGAACAGCCGGTTCCCGCCCTCGCCCCCGTAATAGACGCCCGACAGGTCGCGCGGGTTGAAGGCGTGGCCTTCGACCTTGAACCGGGCCCTGGCTTCGCGCCGATCGGTCTCGTTCTGGCACCGCGGGCACTGCGCCCATCCGGCCGGCGCTCCGACCGAGGGGACCGTCGGCCGCTCCGGCGTCCGACCGGGCGCCTGCGACGAGGCGCTCGACGCCGACGCCACGACGGTCGCAACCGTCACGACAAAGACGCGCATTCCGTATCGCATGGGTGCTCCTGTGCCCGGGCTACTGCTCGAGCAGGTTGCGGCGCTCCGACAGATCGATGACGACCTTGCCGTCGGGCCGTACGACCTTGATCAGGAGACCATGAGGCGTGCCCGCCTTGGCCGGCATGAATGTGGCGCTGATGGGGTCACCCGTCTTGAAGGTATCGCGGCTCATCCCCTCGCTCAGCATCGTCGACGGCGACGAGAGCTCGCCGGTCCACTTCACGACGTTGCCGCCGGCGTCTTTCACGTCCCAGACCACGAACACATGGGGATTGCGCCAGATCACGTTCGAGACCGTGCCGTTGTTGGTGACCAGACTGCCCGGCGCGGCGTCGTAGCCCGCTCTGCTGTGATGCGCGGACGTCAGGGTGCCGAGCACGACCATCAGGACGAAGATCACGAACGCAGTTGCCGACAGGCGGGCGACGCGCATGAGGCACCTCCTACAGTACGCACAGGATGCAACCATTTGGCGGTCCCCCTGTCAAGGGGGAAAACCGCCTTCGCGCGATGCCTCGCGGCGGAGCAACCGGCGCCGTGCCGGCGCGGCTATAATGCGCGGGCGCGAGACGTTCCCTGCAAAGGAGCCGATTATGCGAACGATTCGACTAGTTGCGGCGGCGCTGGTGCTGGCGGTGGCGGCCGCCGGGTGCGCGCAGCAGCCGCGGCTCGAGGCGGCCGCCGAGGCGATGGGCGCCGGCGAGCTCACGTCCATCCAGTACTCGGGGACCGGTACCCACTACGCATTCGGCCAGGCGTACGAGCCGGGCGGCCGGTGGCCCCGGTTCATCGCCAAGTCGTACTCCGTGGCGGCCGACTACCAGACGCCGGGCCTGCGGCTCGAGATGCTGCGGGCGCAGGGCGAGGACCCGCCGCGCGGCGGCGGCGCCCAGCCGTTTGCCGTCGAGCAGCGCACGATCCAGGTGGTGAGCGGGAAGTCCGCCTGGACCGAGGGCGGCCAGCAGCCGGCGCCCAATCCCGGCGCGGTCGGCGACCGCCTGCGCGCCCTGTGGGCCACGCCGCACGGCATCATCAAGGCGGCGATGGCGAGCGGGGCGGCGGCGGACGAGGCGGGCGTCATCACCCTGCAGGTCGAGGGGCGCGAAGTCCGCGCCACCCTCAACGAGCAGAACCACGTCGCCCGGGTCGAGTACCTGTCGTCGAACCCGGTCGTCGGCGACTACCCGGTCGAGATCACCTACTCGGACTACGTGCAATTCGGCAATGTCGCGTTCCCGCGCCGCATCGTCCAGAAGGAGGACGGGTTCGACACGCTCGACCTCACCGTGAACGACGTGCAGCCGAACGCGCCAGTGTCGCTGCCGGTGCCCGAGAACGTCAGGAAGGTAACGGCCCCGCCGCCGGTGACCGCGCAGATCGAGAAGGTGAGCCCCGGCCTGTGGTCGCTCGTTGGCGCCAACACCCGCAGCCTCGCCGTCGAGTTCCGCGACCACATCGTGATGCTCGAGGGGCCGACGAGCGACGCCCGGTCGGCGGCCGTCAACGAACTGGTGCGCAAGACCATCCCCGACAAGCCGATCCGGTACGTCGTCAACACCCACGCGCACTACGACCATGCCGGCGGCCTGCGCCAGTACGTCGCCGAGGGGATCACCGTCATCACGCACGAGAGCAACCGGGCGTTCCTCGAGAAGGCCTGGGCCCGGCCGCGGACGATCGAGCCCGACGCGCTCTCGAAGGATCCCAAGCCGGTGATGATCGAGGCCGTCGGGGACACGCACGTGCTGACCGACGGCTCGCGGACCGTCGAGCTCCACTACCACACGGGCAACGGCCACCACACCGGCACGCTCGTCGCGTGGCTGCCGCGGGAGCGGATCCTGATGTACGGCGACGGGTACAATCCGCCGGCGGGCGGCGAGATCCGCACCCCCGAGCGCGGGCCGTACTACGCGGTCCAGCTCGTCGAGCTGGTGGAGCAGCAGCTGAAGCTGAATCCCGTCCGGATCGCGCCCGTGCACGGGCGGCTCGTGCCGTACGAGAACCTGAAGATCGCGTTCGGGATCGGCGGGACGAACTGAGGAACGGGCCCTGGGCTCTGGGCTTCAGGCTGTAGGTGGGGGGTCGTCCAAAGCCCAAAGCCCAAAGCCCAAAGCCCAAAGACCGGATTACTGCACCAGCCGGTAGAGCCGCTCGTCGTACGGGCTGCCGTCGATCGCCGTGTCGCGCAGCGTTTCGCGGTAGGACCGCGAATGCGCGGCCGTGATGTGGGCTTCCCGTGCTCGATCGTCGCGCCACACCTCGACGACGGTGAAGTGGTTCATGCGCGCGCCCTGCAGGATGTCGAACCGCAGGACGCCGCTCTCCTTCCGCGTGTGCTCGACCTGGCTGTTCAGCGCTTCGCGCGCTCTCGGCAGTCCATTGGGCACCACGTCGACGTGCGTGACGACGAAGACGGCGTTGGCGGGCACGGCCGCATGCGCCGCGACCGCGTAATTCGTGTGCACGCGTTCGTCGTACGCCGTGATGCGGTGCGGCGCCAGCTTCTCGTGGAACTGCGTGACGTGCGCCGCGCCGCGGTGGGCCTTGAAGGCGGCGTCATCGCGCCATTCCTCGATGACAATGAACTGGCCGGGACGGCCGACCTGCTGCAGGATGTCCGCCCGGACGTTGCCGTCCTCGCGGCGGCTCGCGTCGCGGTAGCCCTTGAGCAGGGCCAGCGCCTGCGCTTCGGCCGCCGGCGCGACGTCGACGTAGGTGACGATGTAGCGGGGGCCGGGCGCCGGCTGGGGTGGCGCGGCCGGGGGCGCCTGCGCCGCCGCCTGTGTTCCGCTGGCGGCCAGCGCGGAGAAAATGAGGGCAATCAGGAGCGTTGGTGTCTGCACGGCGTTCCTCCAGACGCACCCCGACGCACGCCATCGGCGCGCGGGGGCCTGCACGAGGAATACTGCCAGAAAAACGCCCGGGTGGACAGGGATCGCCCCGGTTCGCGCATCGGACGCCCGGCGTCATCAGGAGCCGGACGCCGGCTCCCGATGACGCGCGGCGGCCACCGATCCGGCCGCGACGCCTCAGCGCTTGAGGCGCCCGCCGGCGTCCTCGATCCTCTTGCCGAGCCGCCTGCGGGTCCGGCCGACGCCTTCCCGCACGCGACCGACAGCCTCGTCGACTTCGCCCTCGGCCCTCAGCCGATCGTCGTCGGTGAGATCGCCGACTGCCTGCTTCACCTTGCCGCGCAGCTGCTCGCCGCGGCCCTTGAGCTCGTCACGCCTCATGGACAAACCTCCACGGTGGCGGGAGCATGATGCGTACCTGCGCGCGGAGGCGGTCGAGGCGCGCGAGTCCTCCGCGGCGCCGATCAGCTCGCCGCGCGGACGAGCTCCAGGTCGATCGAGATGGTCACCTCGTCGCCGACGAGCACGCCGCCCGTTTCGAGCACCTGGTTCCAGTTCAGGCCGAAGTCCTTGCGGCTGATCGTCGTCGTCGCGCTGTACGCGACGCGCTCGGCGCCCCAGGGGTCGCGCGCGCGGCCGCCGCGGTGGACCGTCAGCGTGATCGGCCTGGTCACGCCGCGGATCGTCAGCGCGCCCTCGACGGCGAAGACGTCGTCGCGGGTCCGGCTGATGCGGGTGCTGTGGAAGCGGATGTGCGGGTGATGGTCGGCATCGAAGAAGTCGGCCGAGCGGAGGTGCGCGTCGCGCTGGGGCTCGCGGGTGTCGACGCTCGCGGCCGGGATGGCGAGGTCGATCGCGGCGTGCTCCACATCGCCGTCGTCGCCCGTCAGCGTGGCGGCCAGCTCGGCGAAGCGCCCCCGGACCGTGGCGATCATCAGATGCCGGACGGAGAACTCGACGTGGGAATGGACGGGGTCTACCTGCCAGGTGGCGGGGGTCTCGGTCATCAGCGTAGTCATCGAAGCTCCTCTGATGACGTGACAAGTTGCAAGTAACTATATAAAAGTAAGTAAATTACGTCAAGTGAGCCAGTTGCGTTAGAATGTCCCCATGGTGAGGGGTGTGCTCTGTCCGCGGTACCATCACGCGGTCGAGCTGCTGGGGCGGCGCTGGGCCGGCGCGATCATCAGCATCCTGCTCCGGGGGCCGGCCCGCTACAACGAGATCCGCGCGGAGATTCCCGACATCAGCGATCGGATGCTCGCCGAACGGCTGAAGGAGCTCGAGGCGGAAGGGCTGCTCCTCCGCACGGTGATTCCGGAGCCGCCCGTGGGCGTGGAGTACCGCCTCACGGAGAAGGGCCGCGCGCTCGAAGGAGCCGTCGCGGCCATCGCGCGATGGGCCGAACGGTGGGTGCCGGCGCCGGCCCGGGCCGCGCGCGCCGCGCCGCGCCGCTGAGCGGCCCCGATCGCGGCAACACCGCACCATATAATTCCCGCGAAGGGAGCGAGACGAGTGACCGGAGGCTGCTGTGCGTTCACGACCCGCGCGGGCCGCTTCCGCGCGGCGGGAATCCTGCTCGCCGTGCTCGCCGCGATCTGGACGATTGCCGCCGTCGCCTTCGGCGGCGCCGAGCCGGTGGTCCGCGAACTCGAGGCCCCCGCGGCCGCCGCGCCCGAGCCCGCG
>Ga0194128_10000568_pt1 | contig 67597 bp, 52 predicted proteins | sample TA2KigCa65mmetaG_FD_148650 | JGI IMG/M metagenome (GOLD analysis project Ga0194128, IMG submission 148650) | Freshwater microbial communities from Lake Tanganyika, Tanzania - TA2015037 Kigoma Deep Cast 65m | ecosystem: Environmental > Aquatic > Freshwater > Lake | place: Tanzania: Lake...
GGCGTCGACGATCTCCAGTTCCGCGCGATCCTCAACGCTCAGATTCGGATTCGCCGTCACTCTCACTCGACAGCTTGATACCTGACTCGGGTTCAGGCACAAACAATCGATGTTGTAAACCTTGCGCTGGCCGGGATAAACAGTTCGCAAGTCCCAGGTAAGGGGAAACACTCCCGGTTCCAGACCGGCCGTCACGGCCTTCGGCTGCAAGGACCGATCCAGGTCAACGACCAGTCGCACATTGTTCAACGTTTCTCGCGAGACGTTCTCCACATCGACCTGATATCGAATTGTCTGTCCGGTCCTGGCCTGCGTTGGGCCGTTAAGTCGAACCTGGACCTTGCTGCGAGCCGGCAGACCGCCGGGCGGCACAACCGCGCGCAGGCATGCGCGAGCCGAAGCGGTGTGACCGCCGTCCGCCGTGGCCTGGACGGTATGGCAAGGATTGCCACTATCGCGCAGACGAAACGTCAATTCGATGGGGACGGTGTCGCCCGCCTCGATCACCGGTATCGAACGCTCGATCGCCTGGCCAGCTTGGCTGACATGAGAGAAAGCCGGATCAAATCGGTCGACGACGCGCACGTTGGTCAAGCGCTGGTCACTGCGATTGGTAATCTCCACTCGGTACTGAACATCGCTGCCAATCTCGGCGGAGTCGGGGCCGATAATCTCGATCGCCAATGCCGGTTCGAACAACTGGACCCGATCGTGTTCGTCCTCCGCGAGCAGTCCATCCAGACTCTGAGCCCGTACGGCGAATCGGGCGTCTCCTGACCGAATCGCTTCGACTTGAATATCGATAGCGCGGGAAGTCAGACCAGGCAGGTCGCCGATCTCCCATTCGACGCGGTCGGCTAACACCCGGCCATTGGGAGTGCTTTGCAGGAACCGCCAATGCGGAGGAATCGTGCCGGTAACGACAATGCCACGGGCCGGCATGTCGCCGACATTGGACACCTCGATGCGCAGAGGGAAGTGCGTGCCGACCGGGTAGGAACCTCCCCCGCTGACACGGACGGACAGTCCAGGCGCGCTCCAGGTCACTGAGGTCGAACTGTTGCCGATGACCGTCCGAGGGAGGTCGCCACTTCCGAGTGCCGGGCGAATGATCTGAATCGACAAAGGATAGGAACCGGGCATCTCGGATTGTGGACGGACAACGACGTTGGCCTGACCGTTCGTGTCGGTACTGACCTCGACCGCTCGATCGGTTCGGTCGACGATCGCGTCCGACTCGAGTGTGGCAGGAGCCCCTTCGGGGAGTTCATACCGCACGATCCAGTCCCGGATCGGCGAACCGTTGGTCGCGCGAGTCAATTGCGAGCTAAGCACCATCGCTTCGCCGGCCCGCCCAACGGCGGGCGGCGGGAGTGCCCACTGCACGTCAATCCAGTGGATGGTGGCCGTCTGGCGGCGCTGGTCCCAGTTCTCCGCCTTCGGCGCGATCACGGAAACATGGCTGGTCCCTTCGGTCGCGGAAGTAAGGCTGATCCAAGCCTGTCCCTTCGCGACGCGAACGTCGTCAAATGGCGATGGGCTTCCTCGCGTGATGCGGAATTCTTTGGTCGACGTCATTCCGACCGCGTAGTTCGCGCTCAGCTTCCTGGGTTTTTCATGCAGAAGCGCCGCGAGGTAGTCGTGCGATGCCTTGCCAACGTCGACGAAATGGCCGACGCTGTCGTGGGGCAGGATCCATTCGATCGGCTGCTTGGTGATAAAATACCCGTCGCAGCTGCAGTAACCCGCCACCAGCACGACCTCGGTGTTCACGGTCGCGATCAACCTGGCCGGGTTGACGCGCAATTGGTTGCGTCCGCCAGGGATCGGACCGCTCCCGCCCACGGGAACCACGCGCGATTGATGGAATGGATCGACCGGAATCGCCGTTACCGCAGGACAAGGCTGCGGTTCGGGAGGCGCGGAGAAGGCTGGCTTCGGCAGGCACGACTCGATCGTGGTCGACACGGGAGCGGGTAAGAAAATCCGCTCCCCGCTGGGATCGATGGCAGGCAAGCGCAATCGTGCACAGCCAGGGACGATCGTGCCGCAGCAGAGCAGCACAAGTCCCAGCATCAGCGACCGCGAAGTAAACTCCATTTTCATCCTTGCCATCCCGCTCCGGACAACCCCCAGGCGTCTGCCTTTTCCCAAGGCGCGAGGCCGCGGCGCACGGAGTCTTCCTGCCTCAAAGGTAGCACGCGAAATGGCAACATGTGGCAATTAGGAAACCAGCGAGGTGAAAAAAGGCAACATCGGGATCGATCGTACCGGATAATCCAGTCGTACCGTCGTCATTCAAGGCCGACGGCTGCCAGCCTCTCGGTCGCAGATGCGATTCTGGTATTTGGCCGCGCCGACGATTACAATCCGTCACCGCGCGCGGTGACCATGGCCCGCCGCGGCATTCGTCGAGATCTCAACGGAAGATTCGTCGGGGGGAGTCCATTCGATGTTAGGCGCGCGATCCTTGATCAACTCGATTCGCTCCTTGGTTATCTGTCTCATCCTTTGTTTGGCGCCGATGCCCGACCACGGGATCACCTGCGACGGCACAATCGCCACGGCGAATGAACCGGAAACTTCACGGCGACCGGCCTGGACGTCGTCTCGCATGAAAGGCACGCCGACGCCGCCGGCCCCCTACAAAGCGGTCGCGGCATTCCCAGGACTGCAGTTTCAGAAGCCGACGAGCATCGAGGAAATTCCAGGTACAAAACGGATCCTGGTTACCGAGATGGCGGGGCGCGTTCTGTCGCTGGAAAAACGCCCCGACGTCGGGCGAGCCGAGCTGATGATCGACCTGAGCGCCGTATTTCTCCCTGGATCAAAGGGCGGGGCAATTTCGCTGTTCGACGCGGAATTCGACCCCAATTTCACCGACAATCGATTCGTGTACCTCTGTTACGTCCATCCAGGACAGAAGGGACAGACGCGCGTATCGAGATTCCGCGTTGGCAACCTCAGTCCCCCGAGCATCGATGCCGATTCCGAACAAGTCGTCATTACCTGGCCGGCGGGTGGACACAACGGTGGATGCCTTGAATTCGGCAACGACGGAATGCTCTACATCTCCACGGGGGATGGGTCGGGTCCAAACCCGCCCGATGGCCTGACGACCGGACAAGACGTCTCCGATCTGCTTGGATCGATCCTGCGCATCGATGTCCGGACCTCCACACCGGACCAGCCGTACGTCATCCCGGACGACAATCCGCTGCGGTCCGTCCGCGGCGCGCGCCCGGAGATCTGGGCCTACGGATTGCGAAACCCCTGGAAGTTCGGCATCGACCATGTCACAGGGGACGTGATGGTCGCCGACAACGGCTGGGAGTCCTGGGAGCTGATTTATCGCGCGCAGCGCGGTGCCAACTGCGGTTGGCCTGTGATGGAAGGGAGAGCCGCATTACGCACGGAGGTCAAAGTCGGCCCCACCCCGATTCAACCTCCGGTCAAGGATCATCCGCACACGGAAGCGAATTCCGTTATTGGCGGCCCGGTCTACCGAGGCTCGAAGCTCGCGGATTTGGACGGCTGGTTCATCTACGGAGATTACATCACCGGAACGCTCTGGGCCGTTCATCGCGAGCAGGACGAGTCCTATTCCCATCGGACGCTGGTTGATACCGACTTGCGGATTGTCGCTTTCATGCAGGGGACCGAAGGCGAGCTCTTTGTTCTTGACTACGATGTCACCGGACAAATCTATGAGCTGCTGCCTGCAACTCGCCCCGATCTTTCCGCCGGCTTTCCTCGTCGACTGAGCGAGACAGGATTGTTTCGTTCGGTTGCCGATTGCCTGCCCGCTGCAGGCATCATTCCGTACACGGTACGTGTACCGCGATGGCAAGACGGAGCAACTGCCGAACGTTGGGTGGCGATCCCAGGCAATGCCGTGATTCCGTCCGGCGCGTTGCCCGATCCCGCGGCGAAAGCTTCACAAGTCGGTGAGCCGGGCGCGACGCTCACACAACCTGCCGCTACTCCCTTTCCCGAGGGGACGGTTCTGGTCAAGCACCTTTCGTTGCCAGCCGGAGATGGAAATAAATGGAAGAGGATCGAGACGCAGATCCTGCACTTCGACGACGGCACCTGGAACCCTTACAGTTACTTGTGGGACGAGGACGATCGCGATGGTTCGCTCGTGGATGCCATCGGCACGTCACGACAGGTGCCGTCACAAGACCCTTCCGGCACGCAGCGGCCCGTCGATCGGACTTGGCATATCAACGCCGTGAACGAGTGCAAGCTGTGCCATAACGCCGGTCCCGGTTATCTGCTCGGCTTTGTACCGAACCAGCTGCTGGCAAAGGGTGCCGCACGAAAAATGCCGCCGGGCGAGTCCGTCCGTGAATTTGTGGCAATGGGCGTTTTCGACGGCGTGCCCGACTCCGCCAACCACGACGCGATGCGACTTATCGATCCCAGCGATACATCGCAGTCACTCGATGCCCGTGCCCGTTCGTACCTGCACGTGAATTGCGCGATGTGTCACCATCCCGGCGGTAACGCCATCGTTTCATTTTTCTTGCGGCGAGATCTACCGTTTGAGCAGCTGAACACGAACAAGGGAACCGGAATCGGCACCTTCGGCATGGCGGAAGCCCGGCTGGTGCGGCCGGGCGATCCGTACCGCAGTGTGTTGATGTATCGTATTTCCAAGTTGGGGTACGGACGCATGCCGTACATCGGTTCGCGACTGGTCGACAGTTCCGGAGTCAGCTTGATCGAACAGTGGATTCGCTCCCTGCCGATGGGAGACGCTGCGGTGCGATCGGCACCATTGACCGAGTCGAGCGCTGATGCCGCCGCGCTGGCGTTGTTTTCGCAGCGCGACGCCGCGAATCCGACGCAGCTTGAGTCAGCCGCTCGGCGGCTTACCCAAAGCACCGAAGGCGCTTTGGCATTGGTTATGAGTTTGCATCGTGGAAAGGTCGACGCCGCGCGAGTCAAGGCCGCAGTTAGCGCCGGGTCGGAGTCAGCAAGCGATATTCGAGGGCTGTTCGAGACCTTTGTCCCGGAAGCGGAACGCCGTCCCACCCTGGGCCCGTCTCCAGATCCGACGACGATTCTGGTACGTCAAGGCAGCGTGGACCGAGGCCGACTGATTTTCCATAGCGACAATAGCCGCTGTCGGTCGTGCCACGATGTGGCCGACCGGGAAAAGTCGTTGGGACCAAGTCTCCGCGAAATCAACAAAAAATACCCGGCCGATCGCGACTTGTTACCGCACGTTCTACAACCGTCGTTGAAAGTGGAGGAACCGTTTGCTGCATACTCTTTGCTTACGGTCGACGGCGCTGCATGGGTCGGCTTGTTGCGCGCGCAGTCCGGCGAAGCAGTCGTCCTGCAGACTGCGGATCGGAAACTGGTACGCATCCCGCGGCAGCAGATCGATACCCTGCAACGCAGCAGCAAGTCGCTGATGCCCGATCAACTGTTCAGCGACATGACCGCTCAAGAGGCCGCCGATCTGTTGGCCTATATCCGTTCGCTGGGCGCTGCCGATGAGTTGGACAAGGGCTGACCAGCGGCCGATCAAGGGCCGACCAGGGGCCAGCGGAACGTGGACTGCAGTTTCACATGCGTACCGTTCGACGAGGACGCACGGGCCGCGGTGATGATTTCCAAGACATGCAATGCATGCTCGGGGGTGATCAGCAGTTCTCGATCCGTCACGAGACTTTCCGCGGCAAGCGCTGCGCCCTGTTGCCAGACGTAGCCATTCGCGTCGGTCACATGCCGCTCCAGACGCGGACGATCGTGCGTCGCCAGGTCGACTCCCTGCGGTTCCCAGTCGTAGCCGATGAGTCCCATGTAGCCTCGGCTGCCTACGATCGAGATCGTGTGGCGCTGCTCCTCTTTGCCGACGTGACCATGCGGATTGAAGTAGTTGAACCCGGACTGTACATGGGAAATCACCCCATTGCCATGGTCGAGCAGCAGCATCGCGTTATCTTCCTCGGTGACCTCGATGCGGCCTTTTTCCTGGATGTCGCGATGAGGGGTGACGATGCTCAACATGGCCGTTACCGTGCGGACCGGACCCAGGATTCCGGTCAGGCTGGTCAAGTTGTAGACCGCCAGATCGGGCATGCTACCGCCGCCTTTTTCGTAAAAGAACGACGACCAATTGGGACCTTCGTGGCCGTAGTCGGCGTGCGCGGCGGCAATTCGCCCCAGCGTGCCGCGCTGGATTGCACTTGCCATAAACGCGAACTGCGGACTCAGCGGCGTTATCGGGGCTCCCCAGATTCGCAGGCGATTCTCGGCTGCCAGTCGCAGCAACGCTTGTCCTGCCGCCAGCGAATTGGCGATCGGTTTCTCGCTCCAGACATGCTTGCCGGCCTCGAGTGCGCGGCGGTTTACTTTTTCGTGTTCCTGCATGTCGGTAAGGTCGACGAGGAATTCGAATGGCTCTCCGGCAAGCATCGCTTCGATGCTAGGATAGTGGTGGGCAATTCGGAACTTTTCCGATTGCTTGCGAGCTCGCTCGTGACGAATGTCACAAAGGCTCACGACCTCCACAAAAGGACTCTGTGTCAGCACCGGCAAGTAGGCGTTGGAAACGCTGCCGCAGCCGATAACCCCGGTGCGAACACGGCGGGCAGCGGCAGGCCTCTCGGAGGTTTTGACAGCCGCCGGAACGGCGCCTGCCTGCCCAGCCATCCCCGCTGCGATCGTCGCTGCGGTAAACTCGCGGCGGTTCCAATGCTTGCGATCGGAGGTTGACATATAAGGTAGTCCTCGAGTTAATCGTCCATAACTTGACACACGAAAAAGTCGACGCAGCTCAGGCGCCATCGTACCGCTGGCAGAATTGGCCGTTCAGTAGGGGCGATCAAAAAATCCCGCGCAGACTGGCTGGGGAGCAAGCAGTAGAATTGATCGAGATCCGGCGAGGTGGGGTTCTGACATTTCCAGGTCGAGAGGGCATGCCATGAAAGATCCTCCGATGCCGCTGCATGCGGCGCCCGAAGCCATACCGCCAAGACTCACGGAGTATGGCTCGATCATCGACGCACAATTAATGGTCACGCCTCCCGATGTCGAATCGCTCGAACTCGAACCGGGGCACCCTGGAATCAACGACCCCCGATACGTGCAACGGCGGCACGAACTATTCGTCCTCTGCCGGACGGCTCGACTGCACGGATCGGGCCCACCATGGATCGAGTACCAGCCCGATGAATTGCAGGTCTGGCGCGACGTCAGCCCCAAGCTCGATGCGCTGCATGTCCGCCATGCCAGTCGAATCTACCTGGCCGCCAAGCGGCAATTGGGAATTTCGGCCGACGAAATCCCGCAACTGCGAGTGCTGAGCGAGCAATTGCGAACGCACAGCAACATGCACCTGGTGCCGGCCGAAGGGCCGTTGCCGTACCGAACCTTCTATGAGTACATCGCCCAACGCGGATTTCCGGTTACTCAGTTTATCCGCCATCCATCGCACCCCGAATTCACTCCGGAACCCGACATGATCCACGACTGCCTCGGACATGTGCCTCCGCTGATGAACCACGATTACGCCGAATTGCTGACCATGATCGGAAAAGCGGCATCGGCGGCCCGGCGCGGCGATCATCTGTTGGCACTCAAACGATTCAGCTGGTTCAGCATCGAATTCGGACTCATCGCGGAGGATGGCGAAACGCGAATCTTCGGAGCGGGGATACTCTCGTCCACCGGTGAAATCCCGTTTGCTCTTTCGAACGACGTGCGGCGCCTGCCGTTCCAGACCGACCAGGTCATCGAAACCGACTACGATCCCTCCCGAATGCAGGACCTGTTGTACGTGATCCCTGATTTCTCGTTTCTGCGGCGCGAAACCCAATCGCTGATTGAACGCCTTGGAATCACAGCCCTTTGAGCGAAAGCGCCGCAGTTCATGGAAAACCAGTGGCATGGTGCCCGCACGATCCCGGTCAGGCTGCAACGCTGGCTGCAACTCGCCGTCGAATCCCAAGCGTCCGACCTGCACCTGATCGTGGGAAATCGTCCCGCATTGCGGTTGCAAGGCAATCTGCGCGAACTCGAGGAAGCCGAATTGTGCTCCGAGGACACACGGGAACTGGTGGCGAATCTCTGCGAGCCCGACGCGATCGTCCGCTTCGAGGGCCAGAAGAGTCTCGATTTTTCCTTCGACTATTCCGGCCATTCCTGGAGCAGCCGCTTTCGCGTGAACCTGTTCCATTGCGGGCGCGACATTGGAGCCTGTCTGCGGGTGATTCCGCACGCGATTCCCACATTCGAATGGGCCAATTTTCCCACGGCTCTGGGGCAGCGTCTGGCCTTGCTGCGAGACGGGCTCGTAATCCTGACCGGTGCAACCGGCTCGGGAAAAAGCACCAGCCTGGCCATGATTGTCAACCTGCTGAATCAGCAAGGCGGGTATCGGATCATCACCGTGGAAGAGCCGGTCGAATATGAGTTTCCCAAGGCCAGCCATTCGATCGTCACCCAACTGGAAGTTGGACGGGACGTCCATTCATTTGCTGACGGTCTGAAATATGGTCTGCGGCAGGATCCTGACGTGATCCTGGTCGGCGAGATCCGCGACAAGGAAACGGCCCAGATGGCATTGAGTGCGGCCGAAACGGGGCACCTGGTCTTCAGCACTCTGCACACCCGCGACGCGAAAGGGGCAATTACGCGTTTCGCGGATCTGTTTCCCCAAGAGGCACAGTCGGACATTCGCGCACAGCTGGCGATGAGCCTGCGGTCGGTCGTCAGCCAGCGGTTGTTGCCCGATGCCAGCGGCGAAGTGCAGCGGCACCTGACGCTCGAAGTGCTGTTCAACACGTTTCCGATTGCCAGTGCGATTCGCATGGGCAAGATCGAGTCGATCGACAATTACATTCAGACCGGACGGGACGACGGGATGATTGGCTTCGATGAATCGATTCGCCGTCTATATCGCGCCCAGAAAATCAGCCGCGACACCGCGGAAGAGAATATGCGCGAGCCCGGTTCACTGAACCGTTGATCCGTTGCGGGGGCGCCAGATCAATAGTTCGCCTTTCCCCGGAACGGAAGAATCGCCGGAGTAGCAGTCGTAGGTGCCCTGATCATCGAGCGCTGGTAACGCGATGTCCCAGTCGGCAAGTTGGCGGGCGAGCAGCCGCAGGAATAACGGGTTGTGCGAGCAACTGGTGGCAAACGTCGGCAGCAGCGGCAGCGGGGCCAGCGAGATAATCGTTCCGCGAACCATCCAGGCTCCCGCGCGGATTTCGGAGCCGGCGCGCAGGAGTATTGTCCCCCCCTTCATTTGCAGACCGGCGAAATCTTTCACGCGTTTGCCGACGACAATCAGGCCGCGCCGCATCCGCATCCCGATTTCCAGCCCGGCAGTTCCGTCGATGATGATCGTGCCGTTCTTCATTCCCGAAACGCTGCCTCGATAGGCCGCGCCCACCTGCCCGCCTGCATCTCCACGGACGCGGATCGTTCCCTGGCTCATTTCCGCACCCAGCCAGTCGCCCGTGTTGCCATGCACCTCGATTTCACCGCCTTTCATGCGGGCTCCGAGGTGCATTCCGGCATTCCCGACGATTTCGATCCGGCCTTGCGACATGCCGCGCCCCAGCCACTTCACGCGCGAAAGGTCGCCGATCAATTTCAACTCCAGGCCCGGCGCACCGCTGATGTCGAAAAACTCGTCCAGTCGGCGTCGGTGTTTCCCAAGCTGCAGTGGCAAGGCGCGGATTTCATCGAGCGACATCCGGGCCAAGGTGTCCGGGGAAATCAGTTCCGCCTCCAGCGGCACCGGAGGATTCTGTTTGAGTGTCAGTTGCAGCATGCTCGTGTCGACAGGCCCCTATTCGGCCGGTATGCAGTTTCGCAATTCAGCGTGCTCGACGCGTTCCAGTTCCACCGGATAATTCTCGAACTGCATCGTATAGCAATCCTCGAACAGCGGTCGTAAATACTCCTCGATCGTCGATTCGTATTGCGGCTTGATAACGTACGAACGGCCGAGCGGAGTGGCCCGAATCTCCCCCTCCTCAATCACAATCTCGCCATGCTTGATGACATAGCGTGGGTGGCTGAACATCCGTGAAATGTCTTGATCCTGGTTGTAGACCGCGATGTCCGCATCGGCGCCGATCCCCAGGTGGCCTTTGTTGGACAGGCCCAAGGCGCGGGCTGGACCGGCCGAGGTAATGATCGCGATCTCGAAAAGCGAATACTCTCGGTCGAGTTCCGGGAGCCGGATCCGCCTTTTGGCCTCCTCGGACATTTTCGCCATGCAATCGCGGCGAAAGTCGGCCGACATCAGCAACTGCAGGATCTCGGGATACCGCCAGAAACAAGCACCATTGGGATGGTCGGTCGAAAGGGAGACGCGCCAGGGATCCTTGATCATCAGCAGCAGTTCCAGGCCGCTGGCCCATTGCACGGCATTCACGATATTGCTGGGACGATACGTATACGGCACGATACCGCATCCCGTTTCATTCTCCACATCCAGGTTGCCCCATTTGCGACCGGTAAGTTTGTAGAGCAGGTGCTGCCAAGGTCCGTCGGCCGTAATCGTCACCGTGTTGCCGAACAGTACGGCGCCGGCGTCGGCGGTGAGATTCGAGTGGGCGTTGAAATAGTCGGCGATCGCTTCGGTCTCCGATCGCATCGTATTCCAGTCGTCGCCGCCATAGGCATGGTACTGGAGATGGGCAAGATGAGCCCGGTGTCCTTCCAGGCTCTTCATCGATTCCAACGTCGTTGTGTAATTTCCGGGAGCGCCCAGGTTGTTGCAATGCAGGTGCAGCGGATGGGGCAGCCCCAGCTCGTCAATGATCTGCGCCAGGCCGGTAATGATCGTTCCGGGTGTAAGTTTTCGATACCCTTCCACCGTTTCACTCAACTGCTTCGCGTCCTTACCCCACTTCCAGGCCGCGACCCCTCCCGGGTTCACCGCCTTCACGCCGTACGCCTTGGACGCCCAGATCTGCCAAGCCACGACCTGCTTGGCGCGTTCCAGTTCGCCGTTTTCAAGCAGGTCGAGCACGATTTCGTTATTGGCCATCAACACGCAGCAGCTCTTGTCGACGATCGGAACGTCGCGCAACTCCTCGTGCGTATGCTTGGCGGACAGAATCGGGACCGCCGCCTCATTCAAGGTGGTCCAGCCCATTCCCGCGTAGAGGTAACCGGTGGCGAATGTTGTGGGGGCCATGCCTCCCAGGCCCGACCGCTGCGTTTGCGTTCGGATAAAGGCAACGGTGCGGCGATGGTCCTCCGGGGTCATGGCCCGCGCGAAATTGATCGCCCCGCCGGCCACATGCGTGTGCACATCGACGCCGCCCGGAAAAATCACCATCCCCGAAGCGTCCAGTGTACGTGCGCCGTCGCCCACCGCCGCGGCAATGCGACCGTCGGCGATACAGACGTCGCGGATCTGCCCGTCGACACCGTTCGCCGGATCGTAAACTCGACCACCCGTGATGCGTAGCATGATTGCAGTGCGACTTTCCGATTCAGGAACCGAGCAAATCCCCAGGACTGCTGCTAAAACACCTGTTGGGTCGTACGCGGTTGATGGACCAGCCAGTCCGGCTTGACGCGGACAAGCTCGTGGATGCGGCGAACAACTTCCTCGTCCGTCGGGTACGGCGACTTGAGCGCCGGCCGCAACGGCAACGGCACTTCGTCCATGCGATAACCGGTTCCGGGCGCACTGATGCCGGTTACCGCCGTCGTGATATGCACACGCGCGAGGCGGCTGGTGTGCGTGACTTTGGGATCGAGCACAATCGTGGGAATCCTCGCCAGATGATCGATCGCGGGCTGCGGCATCGTTGCCCCCGGATCGGCTCCGAGGATCAACGCCGCGTCCGTGTCGCCGCGCACCAGCAGATCCACCGTGGAAAACTCGCCAGGATTGAACCTGGGATATCCGCGGTCAAAGCTGATTCCGAACGGATACCCGGTCGTCCAACGCATGATCACATCCGCCCCCGTCACATTGCCGTGCCCGCGCATCGGCATGGCCACGAATTTTGTGTAGGCGTTCAGTTCGGCGGCCAAGGTGAGTATGGCCGAGGAGTTCATATGTTTGCCGCGCGTCATCGACAATCCCATCCCGAAGAACATGACGCCGAAACGAGCCCGCTTCATGCGATCGACCAGGTCGCGAAGTTGTTCGATCGTGAGCCCTGTTTCGGCCACCATCGCAGGATTGACGTACTGGCCTTTCACAATCGCGCGCAGAATCGTCAGCACCTCGAAGTCCCGCCCCGGACGAATCTGCAGGAAAATATCGGCCGCTTTGACACTCTTCGTTTCTCGAATGTCGACCAGCACCATCGTGCGGTCTTTGCGACCGCGCGGCAGATGCTTGCCCTTGGGCATCAGCGCGTACTTGGTAAAGTGCCGAGGATGACACTCGGCCGGATTGCCGCCCCAGTAAATCACCAGATCGGCCCGGTTTCGCACTTCGCCCAACGTACACGTTACCTTGCCACCCAACTGGGCGGCGATTTCCGTGGGGCCGTGTCACAACGAAGTATGGCTGTCGACCACACCCCCTAAGCGCTCGGCCAGCGAAACCGCTTCTCGCTGCGCCTCGCAGGTGACGTTGCTCAGTCCATAGACCAGCGGCAAATGCGCCTTGTCAAGATATTCGGCGGCAACCGCGATCGCATCGTCCAGTTCCGCTTCGCGGCCATCAATCAGCGCGGAAGGATAGGCACGCTCCGCCGTGTGGTTGAGAAACCAGGACTTTCCGAGAATGCAGGCCGCCTTGGCCTCCACAATGCGCTCCGAATTGGCATGCAATTCGATGTCATCACATACGCAACCGCAAAACGTGCACGTCGCATTCTTGACTACCGTCAGGTTCATGGCTAATCCTTGACGTTGGCTTCGGAGTTCATTGGGCCTTCCGTACCGGAAGGCGGTACGACAAAGGATCACCCTAGGGTACGGCCCAGGAAGCTGCCGCGAACGCGCCGCGGCATGAACCGCCCCGCGCTCACTTCTTCCCATGCTGGTATTTCCGAGTTTGCCGGCAGGTCGCCGACCGGCGCCGGATCAAGAAAATGCGGGCCTTGATCCCCGCTCATGTCCGATGATTCTGTTTCGCGATGCATCGAAAGCAATCCCCTTGGCGCTGACGCCAGGCACGAGGAAGCCGGTTGGCACCGCAAGCTGCCAGGCGCTTAACCGGCCACCTTCACAGGTTCTAATTCCACTTCCCAACCTTTGGAAATCGGCATCCCCGTCCCATCGGTGCCGCCACCCATCAGACGTGACGTAGGTGGCCCGTACGGTACGCAGAGCAGTCCATCCGGTACCTTTCCCGCCTCGCACTGAAAAATCGCTTCGCCATACTCCGTCCAGACACGCACCGAATCGCCCGCCGCCAGGCCCAGCGATGTCATGTCGGCCGCGCTCATTGTCAGCGTATTCACGATCTTCTGATACTCGGGAGTCTCCTTGCCAACGTTGATCTGCTGCCCCTGCTGCGCCGTCCGAAGCGGATTCAGAATAAATCGTCGTGTCGTCATGTTTTCCTTAGACAAGGCAGAGCAAAACCCGGAGTTGCCCTCGATTGTACCCCGCCGTTACGGGGGCGGCAATGGCGGGAAAGCCCCGGGCCTGGCTCGACGTCGCGCGAAACTTGTTTCGAGCGACGCGCAGTCTAAGGCGACTTCGCAAACCACTCCCGCCTGCTCCGCCTTGATCAAATCGTTCCAGTACTTGCGATGGGACAACCGATCCGCTTCAGAGATCGCCCTCGCTTCCTTTTCCAACGAACCCCAGTTCCAGACGACGATTCGCAGTTCCTCCAATTTACTTTCGGCCTCCACCAAGTCCAGCGCTCCCGGCCTGAGAACAATTTCATTCGCTTCGACTTTCATGAATCCTTCCGAAAACATACGGATCAGGAACGAAATGTTCGGCGAGCTCCCTGGCATCGACGGCGTGTACCACGACGATCCCGCGCGGCTTTTTTTGCGGGTTGGCCATCGGGCCGGCGATCGTCAATCTTTTCAAACCGGCGAGGCGCGTAAAATTATCGATGTGGGCCTTCTGCTTCTGCTGGATTGCCTCGCAAGCAACACCGGCTGCCGTTTTGCCCGTGACCAGAAATACCCAGTAGTCGCGGAGCGGCTTTGCGTCTTCGGCCTGGAGCCAGAAAGGTAAACACGCGGGACAGGCGACGATGGTTACGGCTGCTCACAACAGCAACTTCTTCTTCCCACGCCAATCGAATTCCGACATCGTTCAGTCACTCCACGTCGACCCCACGATCATCCCAAACGGAGACTTCCCGTCGCATTGATATAAGCTGGCGAAGCCCGGGTTACAACACGGCCCTTCCGCGGCCAAACAGTTGTCGCGAGCCCCCCCAATCGTCCTGGCTCCTTTTCGGGACCTGCCTCCGAGGGACTTGACGGCTTCGCAAAATTCGCTACCATACTCTTATTGATACTAGATCTCAATATCAGGACGAGCGACTAGCCAGCAGCCAGCCAGCCAACGCCCGGCCTGAGAAGGTTCCCGCTATTTCACTTTCCTGGAGGCTGCAATGAACAACCGTCGAACCGGTTTTACCCTCGTCGAACTGCTGGTTGTGATCGCAATCATCGGTATTTTGGTGGCGCTTTTGCTGCCCGCAGTGCAGGCCGCACGCGAAACCGCCCGGCGAATCCACTGCCAGAACAACTTGAAACAACTCGCCCTGGCTGCCCAGAACTACGCCGACGTGCAGTTTGGATTGCCGCCGAATGGCATCTACTTCCCCAACACACCCACCAGTAACTGGTCCGCGATCGCTCGCTTGCTTCCTTACATCGAAAAGTCGAATCTGGGGAGCAAAATCGATTTTACGATCTCGTATTCGGCCCAGCCTGCCTTGGCCGCCACACGCGTTTCCACATTCATCTGTCCCAGTGAAGTGAACGATCGCGGTCGCGGCAATGCGGCCGGCCAGGCTGCCCATTGGATGCTTAATTATGGCAGCAACCTGGGGCTCTGGCTGACTCTCGACCCCAGCACCGGCACGGGCAGCGATGGTACATTTTCCCCGTCCGCAAGCGTGGCGTTTCGCGATATTCTCGACGGTCTGAGCAACACGATCTGCATGGCGGAAGTCAAGTCGTTCAACCCCGTGCTTCGCGATTCGGGTAATCCTCAAGTCTATGGAGCGCCGATGCCACAGAGTCCGGCGGAGCTGCTGGCATGGGGTGGCAATCTGTCAACCGAAAGCGGGCATACGGAATGGGTCGATGGCAAGGCCTATCAGACCGGTTTCACAGGTTTGTTCACGCCCAACACCAAGGTCATTGTTCAGCAAGGAAACACGAAATACGACGTCGATTTCGTGTCGCAGCGTGAAGGCCGGGGTCTGTTCGTCTATTCCGCCGTGACCTCGCGCAGCTATCACGTCAACGGCGTGAACGTCGCGTTAATGGATGGTTCGGTACGCATCGTTGTCAACCAGGTGGACCGAGTTGTCTGGCAATCGATCTGCACGCGGGCCGGCGGAGAGTCCACCGGTGAGTTCTGAAGATCGGCAGCCGGAAAGCGACGATCGAACGCCTCGCACCGAATCCGTCGAACAGGGCCATGCAGGCTCGCCGCCAACCGGGCCTGCCGGGCAAGATCGTCCACGCCAATGGCATTCGGAAACGTTGCTGGCAGGATTCGATGAAGCGCGGATCATCCACGGCGACGAAACGTATCGGCTTTGCCGAACACGAAATGGAAAGCTCATCCTGGTGAAGTGACCGGGTGAGATGCCAGGCAGCTAGCGAATGGGCGGTTTGTTCAGAGTGCGGCGGATCATTCCGATCTGGCCGGCGTGGAGCATTTCGTGGTGTGCGCAGAACAACAGCGCTCCCAGCTTCGTTGGAACCGCCGCATAGGGCATATCGACCGATTCCGCCAGCTGCGAATCGGAGAATGTCTCGATTTCGCGCATCGCCTGTTCGTGCACCCGTGCCAGCACGTCACGAATTTCGCCGGGAGGTGGATTCCGTTGCGGATCGGGTTCGGGAATACTCCCGCGACTGAACTGTTTCCGAAAGGCGCTGGTCATCATCGAGCTGTCTACGTCGGCACGGCCCCGCTGTCGGAACAGGCAAAGTCCATATTCCGCCATGGCCAGATGGCCAACTTGCCAGGCGACGTGGCTCTTGATTCCGGCCGGCATTTGAAACCAATCGCCGTCTTCGATGTCGGCGATCAACGATTCGGTGTAGGCACGAGCGAAAAGAATCTGCTTGTGAGCCAACTCGCGTGTGGACGGTTCGTTCATGCCACGAGCGTAGCGGACGTTACTTCGCGGGGGAATAGGCCTTGGTGAACGACTCCTGTTCGGCCAGTGCTCGTTCCAGTTCCGCCTGGGCCGCTTCGGACGCCGCTCGCGACTCCTCCACCGCCTTGGCTCGGGCGTTGAGCAGTGCCTCGGCCTGCTGCTGCGCGGCCTGGGCGGCCTGGAGCTCCGCCTGCAGTGCGGCAAGTTTTTCGGCAAGTGTTTTGGCGAGATTTTGTTTTTCCACCGTCGCCTTTGCCGCCGCTTCATGGTCGCCGGCAACGGCCAATTGACTTTGCTGAAGCTGCTGGAGCTTCTGTCGCGCGGCGGCCGCTTCCGCCTCGAGGCTGGCCGGCCGCTGCTGGAATCGCTGCAATTCGGCGGCCGCTTCCTGAGCCGCGGCCTGCGCCGCTTGCAGCTGTCCGCGCGCGGACTCGGCGGCTGTCGTTTTCAAGGCAACCTGTTGGTCGGCGGCGGTCTTGGCGGCCGTCTTGGCATCGACGTCGGCTTGAGCGTTGCGCATGGCATCTTGTGCCGCCTTCCTGGCGGCGACCGCGGCCGCCATTAGTTTCTCGGACTCGGCACGATCGGCCATCGCCTTCAGCACGGTTTGCGTGGCAACCAAGAGTGTTTGATTCGCCTGCTGCAGCGCGGCGGTTCGTTCCTCCAGAGCTTTCGCCGCGGCAACGCGTTCGGTCTCGCTCTTGCCTGCGAGTTCCGTGCTGGCCGCGACCTGCGCCTGGGCCGTTTCCAAAGCGGTCGCCTTTTCCATGGCCGTCTTGGTTGCGGCGGCAACCTCGGCCTGCGCTGCCGTTTTGTCGGCGGCAGTCTGGGCAGCCGCTGTCTTGTCGGCAACCAGTTTGTCGGCCGCGGCTTTTTCACCGGTCACTTTTTCCAGCACCGCTTTTTCCGCTGCGACTTTCTCGACCGCCGCCTTTGCCTGGGTCACTTTTTCTTGCAACAGCTGTTCCGCCGCGTTTCGCTCCTGCGTCGACTTTTGTTGGCCGGTTTGCGCAGCCGTTTGTTGTTCGGTGACTTTGACCATCGCTGCAATCGCCTCCTGCAACCGTTTTTCACTGGCACCACTTTCGGTGTCCGCTTTCTGCACCGCAGCGGTCGCCGCCGCCAGATTGTCGGCGGAGGCCTTCAACGCGGCAGCCGCGTCGGCAGCCGATTTTTCCGCGACAGCGCGCTGTTCATCCGCCGCATTGGCGACCGCCTGTGCAGCGGTTGTGGCGGCGGAAAGCGACTGCACGGTCTGATCCAGCGACGGCGGATTGGGGGGCAAATTACCAACTTCTGCAGCGTCGGCGAAATTCCAGAGCTTCACCGCGCCCGACCAATCGCCAGCCAATACACGCTGGCCATCGTGCGAGAACGCCACTTCCAAAGCGGCTTCAGCAAACGCCGGAAACGACTTCAACGCCGCTCCATTCCCATCCCAGCACTTCGCGGTATTATCCTTGCCGGCCGTCGCAATCCGTCCGTCATGCGTGAACGCGACTGACATCACGCCGCCGCCATGCGCTCCCCAACTCTTGATCTGGTTGCCGTCGTTCATTTCCCACAATCGGACGTTCGTGTCCTCGCCAGCGCTCGCCAGCACATTCGAGTCGAGTCGCCAACTGACATCGCACACTGCCCCGTTATGGCCACGCAGATTCAAGTACTCGCGAGCGGTCGCCGCCTCCCAAACAAATAACCCTCCGCTGCGGTCTGCCGTCGCCAGGAGCACGCCGTCGGGGCTGAACTGCACGGCATAAACCCAATCCGTGTGCTTCTTGATTTCGTACAGCATCTCCCCGGTTTCCGTGGAGAAGATCCGCACCGTGCGCTGCGGGCCCCCCAGAGCGACCAGCGTATGATCATTGTTGATGTCCGCCGACAGAACCACATCCAGTTCGTCGCCAATTTTTTGCAGCCGACGGCCGGTCTTCACGTCGTATAAGATCACTGCTCCCGAATGACCACCGCGCCCGCCTCCGGCCAGCAATAACGTCCCATCCCGACTGAAACGCAGCACGTACGGCACGCCTTCCGGAAAAGGCAGAATGCCGAGCAGTCGGGTCGTGTCGGAGTGATAGAGTGCGATCTGGTGTTGCCCGGCCACCGCAACCAGCGGGGCCCAGGGACTGGACGCGACTGCGGTCACCGCGGCGGCGCGCGCTGTCAGCACGGTAGGCTGACGAAAAATCCCCTCCGGCATGGCCGCGGGGCCTTCAGGCTTACCCGACTTGCCCGCGGCCGACATTGCGAACGCCGGCTTTTTTTTGATATTCGCCTTCGAGCCGGCGTTCTCCAGAGCCCCTCCTTCAATCCACTGGCGAATTACGTTCAGCTTGGCCTCCGGCAATTTGTCCTGCATGGGAGGCATGAACGGCTGTTCCTGATGGCTGACCAAAGCCCACAAACGCGAACTGCCGGGATCTCCGGCCAGTACCACCTGGCCACCGCTCCCGCCTTCTATCGCCTTTCCATAACTATCGAGTGCCAGGCCCCCTTTGGCCCCATTCTGATTGTGGCAGCTGAAGCAATGCTCGCGCAGAATCGGCCGAACATGATCCTCGTAATTGACTTTCGGTTGATCGCCGGCCGGCTTGGCGTCCTCTGCGGTTGCAGGGACGGTCAACGCACTCACATGCAGAACAGATGCGAACAACAAATTCGAAAAACGGAATGTAAAATTCATGGCAGCGGCTCGGTCTGCGACTTGTTCCAGCGTTAGTGATTGAATACGAATTCACGTGAGTTCAGTACGGCCCAGAAAACATCCTCTAATCCTGCCTGCGGGCTCTCTGCATCGGCGACGATTGCCGTCAGACGCTCGACTTCGACGGGAGTCGGCCGTCGGCCGAGCGAGCGAATCACGATCGACTCGACAATCTGGGGAACGGACTTGCCGGCATCCAGCCACTGTTTTACCAGTCCGCCCTGGCCGATTTTGGTCTGCAGAGTGTCACCGTTAATCAAGTGCAGGGCCTGCGACAATGTCGGCTCCATCTTGACGTCGCAGGCGCAGACCGTGTCCCGCGCCGAGCGGCCGAATGTCGTAAGGAAGTAGGTGCTCGAACCGCCATCGGCCACCTGCACCGCGCGCGCGCCTAAAGGCAGTCCGCGGAACTTGTCTTTCGTGCTGGTCACCTGACTGATGCAGTCCAGCAGCATTTCGGCCTGGATCCGCCGCACGTTGCCGTGCGCAAAATTCCGTTCATCATCCTTGTTACTGTCATTGCGCTCCGTGCTGCGTTGATAAGTCTGCGAGTTGCAGATATCGCGCACCAGCTGCTTGAAGTCATAATTGTACTGGACAAGTTTGTCGCCCAAGGTCTTGAACAATTCCGGGTTGCTGGGGGGATTACTGACGCGGACGTCGTCCACCGGTTCGACGATTCCTTTACCGAAGAAATGGGCCCAGACTCGATTGGCGACGCTGGGGGCGAAGTAAGGGTTGTCGGTCGAGGTCAACCACTCGGCCAACACCACGCGCCGATCGTTCCCGGCCAGATCCGGCTTGGCGCCGCCCAGGAACTTGGGCGGCATCGGACGGCCGCCGACCAGGTGATTTACTTCGCCGCTGCCGCTGTTGAAGACGATCGTCTCGCGATAGTCCTCCCCCTGCTTGCGGCCGATCTGAGCAAAGAACGCGGCGAAACTGTAGTAGTCGTCCATCGTCCAGCGATCAAACGGGTGGTTATGGCACTGCGCGCATTGGGTGCGAATGCCCATGAAGACCTGCGCCACATTCTCCGCGGTCTTCAGCGTGTCCCGTTCGATCTGGTAGTAGTTCGTCGCTGCGTTGCGAAACGTACCGCCGGAAGCCCCCAACAACTCCTGGATCATCTTGTTGAGCGGGACATTGCTGGCGATCTTGTCGGTGAGCCAATTCGAGTAGAGGAACATCGATTTGTAGCTTACAGCGTTGTTCGATTTGACCATCAGAAGTTCGGCCCATTTCATCGCCCAGATTTCCGAGAACTCTTTGCGATCGAGCAGGCGGTCGACAAGTTTGGCCCGCTTGAGCGGATCGGCATCGGCGACGAAAGCCAGATACTCCTCTTCGGTTGGCAGTTGTCCGGCGATATCGATTGTCGCGCGACGCAGGAACTGCTCGTCCGAACAGATCCCGCTGGGCTGCACTCGGATTTTGTTCAATTTGGCGCCGACGAGTTCATCGACGTAATTGCCTTGAATGGGAGGTGCGGCATATTGCAGATCCTTGGGAAGCACCAGGATCTGGCTGCCAACGGTGTGGGTCTCGAATCGGGCCATGACAAACGCTTCGCCCCTGGCGGCGGCGGTGACGAGCCCATCGGCGTTCATCGGCGCCGAATTGTCGTTGCTGGTCATGAATGTCGCGAGGCTCGTGACATCGCGGTCGGTACCGTCGGTATAGGTCGCGCGCGCCAGAAACTGTTGCGTCGAATCGGCACCCTCCAGCACGGCAGCTGGCGGGAAGATCTCCAGTCGAGCAACGACGGGCGGCTCGCCGGGGTCCTGCGGCGCGCCTGCTTCAAGCCAGCGCATCAAAGTCCGGCCATATTCACTCTCCAATGCAAATCGTTTGCCGCCGGTATGCGGCACGATGCCGACGGACTTTTCGATGAGCAGACTCTCGGCAGGCAATGCAAGATTGATTCGGCGCGGGCCAAGTTCCCGGGTCAGTCGCAGATAATCACCTTTGGGATCGAAGCCGAACAGAGACAAACGAAACCCGTCCTTACCCCGTGCGGCGCCGTGGCAGCTGCCAGTATTGCAACCAGACCGCGCGAAGACCGGCATTACGTCCAAGTGGAAACTCACAGGTCGTTCCACCGCCGCATCCTTGACGTTAACGGGTACCGTTGCCTTAAGTCCCTGAAAGTCGACGACCAATGCGGTTGTCCCGTCGGCGGTCGGATAAACAGTCGTACCGCCCAATCGCGCCAAGTTCGCGTCGGCGATTTGGGCGACGGACTCCTTGGTGACATCGCGCGTCACCCCGTCCTCTCGACTGGCGATGACGACGTACCGCTGGAAATCCTGTTTGGATTGCAGATGGATCTGCGGCGGATAGACGGTGATCCCCGTGAGCGGTGGATCGGCGGCATTACTATTCGACGCCGACGCGACCACCATGCAAACCATGAGGGCAAACGAAGCCCGAAAGAATCGTCGAATCAGGTGACTCATTTTTTTCCCTGCTGTTCACGTTCAAGTCGAAGTTGTTCCAGCCGCGTCAGTCGCTTCTGTTCCGGCGGCTTGGGTTGTTCGGGCATGGGCGCGGCGGTCGGCATCGGCGGCGGCATCGGCGCGGCTACCTTGGGAGGCAACGGCTGATCGATGCGCAATTCGCCGGTCCCCACGGTCATCATTACCGGTTCGCCCGCGATCTGAAAAGTCGTACGGCAGAGAAGCTGTGCGTATTTTCCGGGCTTGGCGGCCGGGTTAACCTTGATCTTGAACACAAGTTCCGCCGTGTCCTTGTTGAACTTCAGCGGCGCCGTCGAAGTTTCCGGCGGTAATCCCAGCAGTTCCGCCGTGGCCTCGCCGTCGAAATCGAGTTTCTTCTCCACTTTGACGACCATTTCCGTATCCTGCCCCTGCTCGCATGCCGCCTTGCCGAAACTCAGGTTGTGGTACTGGTCGGCGATCACCAGATCGGCAAGTTGGGTCGAAGCCTCGACGGTGCCGTTGCCGAAACCCGCCCGCCCCATCACCACGATTTTCCAGGTCTTGATTTCCGCGCCCCCGTTCGCCGACAGCGGAATCAACGCTTCGTTTTGTCCTTCCGGAATCGCAACCGAACCGGACGACCCGATTCCAGGCGGGTTGTAAAGCAGGAACACGGAAATCGGCGTTTTGAACTCCGGGGCCCGCGTCGCAACAATCTTCAGGTCCATCGCACCATTGCGAACGATCGGCGCTTTGGGTTGCACGATGTCAATCTTGAACGGGACCGCATCGGCTAGTGCGACCGCCATTCGGTCCGCGTTGTGCCCCCAGACATCGATGTTGTTCTGACCGCGCACGAGCATCGTCCGCTGGTTCAGATGACCCTCAATCTTCAAATTTGCGTCCGCGGAACGGCCAACCAGATCGACCAGTGCTCCCGCAGGGGAAGCTTCGGCCGCGGCCGAAATCAGCACGGGAATATCGGATCGGTTCGCCGGCATCGGCTGGGCCTCGAGTGCCAGCCCGGCCGGCAGTCCCTGCAAGTCGACCAGCAAATCCCCACCCCAGTTCGTCCGTCCGGCGGTCACGAGGAACGCCGTGCGGTTGCCTTTGGGCACGACAATCGTATGCGGCACATACTGCGACCGCTCCGGCAACCCCATCGTCAGCGATGCCACGACCGGCGTCACCTCGACGCGATAAACGAAACTGGGACCACCCTGTCGCAGGTGATCGTTCACGGATATCAAGTAGTCCCCGTCGGCGGGAACGGCGAACCTCGCGTAGCTATCCGGACCAATCGCATCGTCGTTGCCGACGATGCCGCCACCCTGGGCATTGTAGATGGTCATGACCGAGTCGAGCGGCGATCGCAGTACACCGCGGGCGTAGACGCGCACGTCATACTGCTGCCCCGCTTTGGCGGAGAACTTGAAGTAATCAACGTCACCCGGTTGCTCGATAATCCCGTTGAGCGCCAACGGTGCCGGTCCACTGGGGCTGGCCTGCGCCACCGCATCATTCGGCTCGACTTCCAGATGGTTCTGCAAATCGGCAACACGGACATTGTTCGGTGAAGGAGAAATCCCGCGATCATCCTGGGCATGCAGTCCCACTTCCGCGGCAAGCGTGTTGGGCAGCGTGACCTGGGAGGTAAAGTCGCCGCCGCCATCACCGATCCACCGCACGGCCATGGTTTCGCCAGCACGTCCTCCCGCCGGGTAAACTGCCGTGGGGCGCGGGTAACTCCCGATATGCAGCCGATAGATGCAGTTCCCATCGCCGCCGTAGGCACTCTCCCGCACCTGAATGATGTACTTGCCGTCTTCCGGCGCGATGACCGAGCAGAGGCAATCCTGGTTCAGCAGTGCGTTATCGTCGCTGCGGGACAGTTCAAAACGAGCCGAATTAAGGATTGCCAAATAGGGATCGAAAAAGGTCCGTCCTAGTCGCAGACCCTCGAGTTCCGCCGTGATTCGCTCGCCTTTCTTCGCTTCGACCACAAAATGATCGACATCCTCGTTCTGCACCACGCCGGAAATCGTCACATTCATCGGCACCGCCTGGGGCTGCCCAAATTCCGAATTCGGTTCGACCTCTGCAACTTCGGCGAATGGTCCCACGGTGAACGTCATCAAATTGCTGATCCCCGTCGCAGTTCGGATGCGCACCGCGTGAATTCCCATGCGGCAATCGGCAGCGACTGCCAAGGTTGCTTTAACCAACCCATCATTCGCGGCCTCCAGCTTCTTGACGGCGATACCCGGCGAATAAAACAACAATTCCTGTGCGTCGCTCAGGCGCCCGCCGCCGAAGCTGACCTCGACTTCGGAGCCGCGCTGCAGCCCATACGGTGAAATCGATCCCAGACCCGGCTCCACCGCTTGCAATCGACCGGCGACCAACAACGAGCAGGCAATCCATAGGCCGATTCGCAGCATCCCTGCGCTCAGGCAGAATCGCTTCCTGTTTCGCGGCAAGTTCATTCGAAACCTCGTGGGGTCGAAAGTGATCAGAAAACGGAAGGTGGGAGTCCCGCAGGCAGGGCCGGCAGCGTGGGAAAATGGTGGAGTTTCACGACAACGCCGTGGGTAACGGCGGATGCGTTTGGCTCGTCACGCGTCGCCACCTCGCCGCACGATGCCGGCCGCGTTCCTCCCACGGACGTTCGCATCGTTGCTTGTGGGACGAATATCTATTCTTTATGCAATCAGCGGGCGAATCAACTTTCCACCGTCGATAATTTCGATCGGTCGGTTTCCCGGGGCCATCAGTTCTTTGTCGGCGACGATTCCCAGTTGATGGTAGATGGTCGTGGCCAGGTCGCCCGGCTCCACCGGATCCTCTTCCGGCTCGGACGCCGTCGCGTTAGACGACCCGTAGATCATTCCGCCCTTGATGCCACCGCCAGCGAGCATCACGCTGAAAACCTTGGGCCAATGGTCGCGTCCCGCCGTACCATTGATTTTGGGCGTGCGACCGAATTCGCTGGACACCATGATCATGGTAGTTTTCAACAGGCCTTGACGGTCGAGGTCGGTGATCAACGCCGTCAGCGCTTGATCGAGTTCCGGCATCTGGCCGCGCATTCCAGCGGTAATCTGGTTGTGCATGTCCCAGCCGCCATAGGTCAAGGCGACGAATCGCACACCCGCGGCAACCAGCCGGCGCGCCATCAACAGACGCTGTCCAGCCGTGTTTCGGCCATACTCGTCGCGAACATTGGCAGGTTCGGCATCAATATTAAACGCCTCGCGCGCGGCCTGGGAACTGATCAAGTTGTACGCGCGATCGTAGAACGTATTGAGCGCCCCGACGTTGTCCGACTTGTCGCGCTGCGCGAAGTACTCGTTAACCGCTTCCAGAGCGCTGCGGCGGCGGGCAAACCGCTTTTCATCCACGCCCGACGGCAGATTCAAATCCAGAACGCGAAAGCCGCCCGCTGCAGGATCCGACCCCAGACTGAAGGGCGCGAACGACGAACTGAGATACCCACTGCTGGCGAACTCGTTTGGTACCGATGGCACGCAAACGTACGGCGGCAGGTTGTTTCGCGGGCCATATTCGTGACTAACCACACTTCCCATGCTGGGGAAAATCAGCGCCGGGCTGGGGCGGTAACCGGTGAACATGTTGTGCGTTCCCCGTTCATGCGCCGCCTCTCCGTGGGTCATCGAGCGAATAATTGCGATCTTGTCGGCAACGGTCGCCAGTCGCGGCAATGTCTCGCTCAGTTCTTCCCCCGTATTGGTTTTCACCGTCCGCATCTCGCCTCGGTACTCGATCGGCGAATACGGTTTCGGATCAAATGACTCTTGATGGGCCATTCCACCAGGCAAAAAGATGTGAATTACGCTCTGGGCCTTCGCTTCAATAAAGTCGTAGTGCTTCTGGTCGGCGAGCGCCTCGCGCATCTGGAAGAAATTCGCCAGGTTCAGCCCCAAGCCGCCAACGGCGCCGACGGTCAGGAAACCTCGACGGCCAAAACGATGTCCCTCACAAAGCATGTCAAACTCCTCTCCAACTAAGTCCCGTTTCCAGCGACAAGCCGACTGTTTTGTATAGAACCAGTGACACGTTCACCGAAGAACAAAATAAAAGGCAGGACACTTTAATCAAGTGCCAAACAAGGGTGGGAGCAGTCACCAACAAACAAACGACTGCCTATGCGTTGAATGGTAACAACCTCGGAATTGACTGTCAACTTAACCGGCGAAAGGTCGCTGGTCGCCTTGAAGAGAACGAGTCGCCAAGGATTAGCCCTGGCGGCTCGTCAATGGGCACACGAATCTGATTTTAATTCTCAGCCGTCAGCGATTCCGGTTGGCCCGTGGCAGTTGTTACCTCGCCCGCCACTTCCACCATCAGTCCCGGCCCTTCAGTGACAACGTGGACCTCCAGTTCTTCCCGGAGAACCAGAACATCAGGCGGGGCATCGATCCCTAATCGAACCTTGTCACCCGACACTCGCACCACGGTGACTACAATCGAGTTCCCCAGGCGAATGCGTTCACTTTCCTTGCGTGACAAGACGAGCATATGAATAACCTCCGTGTAGGTGTTGATTTGTGTAGTAGTGTAATTATGTATAGTTTTCCGCCCGCGTCAAGTCCGATTTCCCTACCAGTATGCCAGGGCTCAAAACGAGCCTAATTGGCTGCGGCATTTAATGCCAATGTGGGGACTTCCTTGAGCTGCGTGCGCGCAATTCGTTCTCCGGCCGAACCGTAGAACAAAATCGTATTGCGTTCGGTCTCCCAGATCGCCGTTAACTTCACCGAGCGTGGACCATGGACGCAGAAGAAGATCCCACAGGGATTGCCCCCCCGCACAAGAATCCTCTCCGTCATCTCAAATGCTCCCAATTGAAGTTGACATTGATCACAAATTCTCTCGTGGACGTAGTTTCGAAGTTGATCCAAGTTGTTAATTTCCGTGGAATTTGCCAACATTGCAGGTGATGGCTCCCTATTAGCGGATTGAAGGATTGCCGTAAGCGATACGGCAATCTGGAGAAACTGGGGTAGGTGTCAGCTAGAAACTGTATCGGCAGTTTGGCGAAGATAGTTTTGCTGGGGCAAGTATTATGTCCCACGTTCCTCGCCATATCGCGAGGCGCAGCAGGCAATGAACCCGCATTTGCCGCACAAGAGTTTTTACTGTTCGTACAGTGAAAAACTACGGTTCTTGACTTCCAAAGACAGGAGGTTCATCGCCGTTACATAGATTCGACCGGCGTGACGCGCCCATCGATCCGGCAGAGGTTTCAGCGGGTCCCAACTGCCGGCGAATTCGCCTTCGAGCACCTGGGAGTCGCGCAGCAATGGAAAAAGATGTTCGCGCCATTGATCCCAAATCGCTCCCCCGCGATGCAGCATGACCTGAGTGGCATAGTACCAGTAGTAGGTATCGCGCTGGAGGTCGGAGTTTGTCCCGAGCTGGGGAGGGAACTGGGCCAGGTAATCGGCGCCGCGGACGAAATCGGGATGGTTGGGCTTCCAGCCCGAGTATAAACGCATCAACAGGCCGACCGCGGTCATCGACTTGCTTGCGGCCAATCCCTGTCGCTGTTCTGGAGAATTCGTGGCCCAAGGATTGTAACGATAGAGATGGCGTTCACGGGCACTGGCCTGGGACTGGTCGAGCAGTCGAGCGATTCTTGCGTAACTTTCATCGGGAACGGCGAGACCTGCCCGTTTGCCACTCTCGAGCGCCATGGTCATCCATCCGGAAACCGAAAGGTCGGTCCCCACTGTCGGCGCGTATCTCCAGCCTCCACGGTCTTTGTTTTGGGCCGCCGCGATAAAGTCGACGGCACGTTGGGCCGGCTCGCGCAGCGCCGGATCCTGTGTCATGCCATAGGCTTCGCAAAGCGCCAGGGCGGCGATGCTGTGGCTGTAGAGCCAGACGTTTTTGTTGGATTCCTCGTCTTCGGGCACGAACAGATCGCCGTTCGACGCTTGGCGCCGCACGAGGTAATCCAATGCCATGCGGACCTGATCCTGGTACTTGTCCTGGCGATGGTTGTAATTTGCGCCTTGGAATGCCAGCACAACCAATCCCGTCGCTGCGGTGTCGGACTGCAACAAGGATGTTTCCGAGCCGTTCGACAACGTCCAGCTTCCGTCGGACTTTTGCTGGCGGGCCAGGTAGGCCAGCCCTCTTTCGATGGCGGCATCGTATTCATCGCCGAGCTCCCCTGCCTTTCGGACCCGTACGCGACCTCGGTACGACTCCGCGCTGACGACCGCGGAACTGCTGAGCTTGGGAACCCCTCCTCCCGCGCGTTGAACAAAACGCGAATCGTTCATGCGCAACTCCGAGCCTGCCGTATCGACGACCTTCCGATCGAGTCCGGCGCGAGGCACAAAGATGTCACCGATGCCGCCGGGTCCTTCTGGAACGGTAACATCGGCAACGACGCCGCCACTTGCCGCACGCCCCAGCGCAGCACCCGTAGCATTCAACTCCGATCCTTCGACGGCAGTGCCCGATCCGGAGGACGCATCGGGAATTCCCACCGCTGCAACACCGTCCGCCGCCCTGCCAGCGCTGGCCGTCGCGGTACGGGCGCGTGGAATCGCATTTCCCGTCTGGCCATTCGCCGGAATTCTTGAGGCTTCCGTACCGGCACGATCCCCGGCTTCACGATTCGGCAGCGCAACCGTCTCCAACTGCCCGTCGCCGATTGGACCGCCTGACGGATCGGTCGCCGATCCAGAACTCGCTGATGTTGCACCCGAAGCCAGTGAGTTTGGCGATCGACCCCGCTGGTCGGACAACTTCTGGGCGTCGAGCGACGGTGGAGATTTTGTTCCGGCCGGTTCCGAGGGTGATCCCGGCCCCATCCCATCGACCTGGGTTGAGACGCGTGTTCCGACGGCCGGTCCCGAGCGAGCGGAATTCGAATTGGCCCCCGCCCGCTGCACTCCCCCAGTCATGTTGGAAGAGGCGACAGCCGCCTCGCGCGCTTCGTCCAACGATGCGCGCTCCGAACCGTTCGCAGCGCTGACGCCAGAGACAACCGAATCAGGCTGCCCCTTCAGTTCGACCGCCGGGGGCGCATTTACCGAACCCGAAGGAGTGGAATCGGAGACGTTTCTCCGCACGACAATATTGGCTTCCGCATCCAGCGAACCCTGATTTCCGGACTGGTTCAGCGCGGGCGAGCCATTGGCCGCCGAGCCACTGCGATCCGAAGTTGCTCCGGCCCCAACCACCGTATTGGCGACTTGCGGTCCGGTCTGCGGGCCGCCACCGGTTGCGTTCCTTGCGATTCGCATTCCCGTTTCAACCGCCGGGTCACGCGACCGGTCGGCACCGCCGCGACGACCTTCACCGGCACCTCCGGCCGCGGTATCGGCACGACTCAGCACTAATTCGGCCGGCTGCGGCGATGTTCCCGCGCCGACGTTGACGTCAGCAAGTTGCCCGGAATTTGCGCCGGCAGATACGGTCCTGTCCCCGCCGGCCACCGTCCGCGGCGGTGTCGCTGCTGCGGCCAATGCCGTGGCGCTCGATCCGGTCTCGCTTCCGGCGGGAGCAGCCGGAAGATCCGCCGTCTGCGTTGCGGATAGCGACGGCTGACCGCTGGCACGCGTCGGAAGATTGCTCTTGGTCGTCGCATTGCTTAGCGCACCCGGTTCCGGAGTTCCACCGCCGGAGACTCGCCCTTGCCCCTCTTCGGCAACGATTCGATTCGTCCCCGAATCGACCTCGACCGAACCGGCAGACGCCGATACGGCGCCTTGCGGCGCATTCGAGTTCGCGGCGATACGGGATGCACTGGAACTGGCGGTCAGCGGCATCGGTTGTTGGGCGCCGGTCACTTGAGGCGTGGAGACATCCTCGGCCTGAAATGGTGACGATGGCCGATCGGCGCCGGCGCGCGATCGCTGGACGGCCGCTGCCGTGCTGGGTGCGAGCGCCGGGCCTGGCAACGTCGACTGGCTGCTCTCTTGCCGTCGGGCCGCCGCGGAAGCGACACGCGCGGGGCTCTGTGCGCCCGGTGCCAGTTGGTCCATATTTTCACTGCGGCCGGTGCCGGAAGAGCCGGTATTCGAGCGCGACATCGATACGCGACCGGCCTGCATCGCGCCGCTCGCCGATTCCGATGGCGTTGCCGCCGGCACATTACTCTCGGGCACGCGTGTAGTCACCGCCGTCTCGGCGATCCGAGTCGAGCGAGCAGCTCGGGCGATTTCCCCCGTGGGGTTTTCGAGCCTCGATGCGGTTTCCACAGCGACGCGCGGCCCGGTCGCTGGAACGAGCGTCGCAGCGGGACTGGTTGACGATTCTGGCGACGGTTCAAGTTTCACGGCGGAAGCACTGGCATTGGGCTGTCGCGCCATTGCGGTGGCGGCGGGAATCGGTATCGCTTCGCCCGTCGGCTGCGGTCCTCGATTGGAGGTTGTGTCGGCAACTTTGGTCACCAGATTGGCGGTTGTGGAAAGGTTCGTTCGCCCGGCCATTCCGGCGCTCGGCGTTACCATCGGCACTTCCTGCTTCGACTCCTGGCGGGATGCGGAAGCGAGATTGGCGGTCGCGACCATCGGAGCCGCTACGGGAGTGATGGGCCCCGCGGCGCGACTGGTTTCGCTTTGGGCCGTCGTTTGTCTCCGTGTCGCCATTTCCGTGGCCGACAGGGCGATCGCATCCGCCGACGGAGACGGGCGACCCTTGGCCGAATCCGTCGGCGGTGACGGAACCTGTGCCGCGGCAACTCGCTCACCGGTTGCGGCCGTTATCGCAGTCGCCGGCTGACGGGCAGGAGTGGCGGCCGTCAGGGAATCTTTCGGGGAGAGAAGATCCTCGCTTGGCTTAGCGCTGTTCGCTGGGCTGCGCTGCACAGTCGATTCGACCTTCATTGTCGCGGCCGGCGCCTCGGTTGAAGTCGCGCGCGCGGCAGGCGAATTCGTTGCCAGTTTCTCCGCGGCGGTCGCCTGGGGGCGTAACGGATCTGCCCGCGTTTCTGCACTCGCTGCCGACAGGCTCGCCGAATCGGCTGTGGCAGTACGCATTGGGGGGAGAGCGGCATCGGCGCGGGCTATTTTCTGAACGCTCGTCGGCGACGTCGCCGGCTGTGGCGACGACTCTGTCTGGCGAACCGCCGTCGGTGCGGGAGTCGGTACCGTCACCGTGGCTGCATTCGTCGCCACCGCCGATGCGGCGGCGGCAGCCGGCTCCGTCAGAGATGTCGTGGGCGACCTCGACGCCAACTCCGTGCGGGCCGCAATCGACTCCGACGTCGAACTGGGGGCGCGTGCCGCCGCCTCCTCCGCAGGCAAATCCACCGGGGGCCCGGACCTTGTTCGTGCCTGCGTCGTTTGGCGACTCAAGAGTGACGGAGCAATTCCAGCCGACGGCTGCGCCGAACTCCTTTCCGCGCGCTCGGAAATGTCCGCGGTCAGCGGCCTGTTCGATTCGGTGACCTCAACCTGCTGTTCCACAGGTCGAGGAGGCGTCTCGGTTTCCTGACGGGTCGGTGTCTCGATCCGTTCGACATTAGGCGTCGATACTTCCAGAGGCTTTTCGTAGTCCTGGCGAGGACGCTGCGATGGGGCAATGAAATGGTGCGAATGGTAGTCCGGAAGAGTCACTTGAACACGTTTGGCGTCTCGCTGCTTCGGCTGCCGCGTGGTCATTCCGAGCAATTTCCAGTCAAACACTCCGACAAACAGACTGAGATGAAAAAGCAGACTCAGAATCGTCGCCAATTGGACGGTGCGACGGATGGTGCGCCGATCGAGCCGTGGGAGGATTAGTACCAATGCGAGGAAAAATGCGATGGTCCCGATCAGCCACACCCAGCCGTTGAAATACCAGATCGGTTCATCGAATTCCAGATAGGCGACAATCGTCCCGACCACAAAAGCCGCCAGCACCGCCAGCGCGACGTTCACCAGCCACAGCTGCTCGTCCAACGGTGTGGCGTGCACCGGCTGCAGTTTGCGTACGCTATTTCGCGATCGGTTCATCCCATCTTCCTCGACTTCACTCCGAAACTCCGAGTGACGGCCCTTCGAAGCGCGGTCACGATACCGCCGAAAACGCACCCAAGGTCTCCTCAAGGCGATTCGTCGGCAGTCGCCACGGAATAACCATGCACCCCCGTGCGGTTGCACAGGTTCATGACGACGACCACGCGTTCCAACGCTACTTTCTTGTCGGCTCGAATGATCACACTTTGCGTGGACGGATTGTTGACGACGGACTGGCGAAGGAGCGATTCCAATTCCTGTTCATTGACGCGCCGACCATCGACAAAAAAATCACCGGCCGCATCGATGTTCACGAACAGTTCGGTCGGCGCCGCAACCAGCGGCTTGGCTTCGCTCGCCGAGGGCAGCACCACGGCCAGATGCCGTTCCTCTTCCGCAAACCTCGATGCTACCAGGAAGAATATCAAGAGCAGGAACACCATGTCGATGACCGGGGTCATATTGATCGTGCTCAGCGCGTCGCCCTTTTTGATTCGGACTGCCATGGTAGCGCCCTCAAACGGTCGACCTGCCGCTGTTCAGAGTCTCCGAGGCAACCGGCGGTGCCGCAACGCGCGCCGATGCCGCCGGAGGCGGCGCGCCCGGATCGACCGCCGGTGGGGCCGCGGACGGCGGGGCAGCGGCGGGCGGGGCAGCGGCGGGTGGGCCAGCGGCGGTTTCGGACTCGTTCACTCCCTCATCGTGGTGACGGAACCGCGCGCGTCCTTCGTACCTTTCGATCTGCGGCAAAAGGCTGGAAAGCAGATTGTCAATGTCCAGGAACATGGTCTGGATCCGACCTTCAAAGTAATGTGCCGCGAACGCCGCCGGGATGGCGACACACAAACCGCCGAACGTCGTCACCAGGGCCGTGTAAATCCCGTTCGCTAGTTCGACCGCCTTGTTGGAGCCAACGGGAATCATGGTCGTACGATGGAACGCAACGATCATTCCCTGCACCGTCCCCAGCAAACCGATCAGGGGCGCGAGCGTGGAACAGAGGGTGAGCCACCTCACGTTGCCGTACAGGCGGGTCGCTTCGCGCTCGCTTACCGATTGGACCGTGGATTCGACCTCGGCATGCGGTCGACCTACCTTCAACAACATGGCGCGAATCACGGAGGCCGCTGCGGAAGGATAAGCCTGGCAGATCTTGTAGGCCTGCTTCGGATCGAAGCCTTCCCGAGAGTCTCCCAGTTGCCCCAGAGCGGATATCAGGGAACCGGGGAGAACGCGATCTTTGCGCAGCGCAATCGTCCGTTCGAAGATCACACCGACTGCCAACAGCGACAGGGCGTAAATCGGATACATGAAGATGCCGCCTTCGTTCGCGAGGCGGAAGATCTCGATTCCTTCGTTCTGTTCCGAGTTTGTGCTGGGAGCGACGGGGGGCGTGGAGGTGCGGTCTGGCGTCGGCGACGCGGCGGCCCCGTCCTGCGCTCGTAGGTCATTGTCGCGTCGCGAGAGACGATCGGCTTCGAACAGAGCTGCCAGGAGCGCCGCGAGCATTAACCATTGCCAGGTTCGACTTTTCAGCATCGATGACTCCCGTACCTTCAATCTCTCGAAACAAGTTTCGAGCTACTTCGCCGCCACCCTATAGTTTAGCCAGCGCCTCGAGCCGTTTCCTAGCTTCCGTTGCGAACGACGACTGCGGGTGCTTTTCGACCACGTAAGTATAGTGGCGCTTGGCCTCGGCCGTGCATTGCGCTTTGCGACCGGGGTCGGCGGCGGCGGCGATCTGTACTTCCCAGCAGCGGGCCGCCTCGAAGCCTGCCTGGGATTGCCAAACCTTGATGTCGGCCGTCGCCTGCTCCCCGCCATAAGTGTACATGACACGTTGAAACTGCTTGATCGCCTCGTCGAATTGTTTCTTCTCGAACATGATTTCGCCGATCATGAAGCGAGCTCGAGCTCCCACAACTTCGCGGGATTTGGCGGCCGCGAATTCGTAATTCTTCAGGGCCTCGTCGAGTTGTTTGAGGTTTTGTCGGGCCCGGCCAAGTTCGTAATGGGCTTCGGCCAGGTAGGGGGAATCGGCGAATTTCTGCAGCAGAGCGGCCAGAAGTTCCTGGCTCTCGTTCCACATCTTCAGCTGGCCGGCGGCCTGTCCGCCATGCAGCAAGACAAGCACCTCCAGTTTCGCCGGCAGGTCGGGCGCCTTGCGCGCGGCGACGAACGACGCATAGGCCTCCTGGAATTTCTGCAGCCGGAACAGGCATTCGGCCGACATGAAGCGACCGTCGGTTGCCAGCGTGCCGGCGGGCGCCGCCTCCAATTGCTGCTTGAAGTGATCCAGAGCCGGTTCGTATTGCTTCTGCTGGTAATGGGCCCATCCGGATTTGTAGGCCGCCTTTTCGGTCAGTTCGGCGGACTGGCTGGCGGGCAGCGCTTTGGCGTACTCCTTGATGGCTTGATCGTACTCGCGCTGCTGGTAATGAAATTCGCCAATGTGGAAATGGCTTTCCGCGGCGAGCGGGCTTTTGGGAGTGGCGGCGACTAATGCTGCGAATTCCTGGCTGGCCTGCTCTTCCATTCCTTCCGACTTCAATGCCCAAGCCAGTTCGTAACGGACCTTGTCCAGAGCGTCGTACTTCGGGTGGTCCTTGATGATCTGCCGAAAGCTGGCGATCGCCGCGGGCAGTTGTTTTGCGCTGACTTCAGCCAGTCCACGTTCGAAGCTGGCGTGGGATAGTTTTTCAGGATCGGGCGAGGTTTTCAGGAAACCGTTCAGGTCTTCGATCGCCCCCGCAAAATCTCCGGCCAACCTGCGGCCCATGCCCCGCGCGTAGAGCGCTTCCGCCAGCAATGCGTGCTGGGGGAACTTCGTGATCAGAGCCGTCAGATGTTCCACCGCTTTCGGATACCGTTGCAGTTTGAATTGACTCCATCCCTGGCCATAGATCGCATAAGGCGCGAAGCTCGACTCAGGCCATTGAGTAGCGACTTGTTCATAGGCCGATCGCGCCTGTTCGAAATCGCCGGCAGCGTACGCGAATTCCCCTCGACGGTAAAATGCCTGATCCCGCACCGCGCTGCCGGGGAATCCATCGATCAGTTTCTGGATCGTCTTTAATGCCTCGGGGATTTTCTCGAGCTTTCGCTGGGCGCGGGCAAGGCCCAGCAGTGCTTCATCCGCCTGGCGCCACTGGGCCTGCGCGTTCAGCGAGGCTTCGTAACTGGCAGCCGCTTCCACGTACTTTTCCAAGCCCCAGTGCCCCGAGGCGACGAGAAAGTTGGCCTCGGCGAGCATCTCGGGAGCTTTGAGAATCGCCAGTTGTGGCGCCAGTTCGGCGACGACCTCCGCATATTTTTTCTGCAGCAGAAGCGCCAATCCCAATCGCATCCGCCATTTCGCGACGTCGGGCTGGTCTGGGAACGATCCAACCAGCTCGCGGTAAGATTTTTCCGCCTCCGCGTGCTGGTTCAACAACAGCTGTCCTTCGGACGCCACAGACTTCACATGCGGCATCAGGCGATCCTGGGGATATTTGCCGATGAAATTCCGGGCATGTTGAACCGCCGGTTCATATTGTTTGAGTTCAAGGCAACCAAATGCGGCGCTGTACAGGGCTTGCGGCGCCAGGTCATGTTGAGGCGAATCGCCGGCAAACTTCAAAAACGCGCTGACCGCTTCCGCTTTCTTGTCCGGCAACTCGTAGAGTGCGTCGGCGCGGTCAAAGCTCAACTGCGGCAGCCATTGCGCGTCGGGCCGTTGACCGAGGACCTTATCGACCAGCGCCAGCGCATCCTGGGCACGCTTGCCGCGCAAGTGAATTCGCGCGAGCCAATGTGCTGCTTCGGAGGTGTCAGGCTTTTCGCCATCGATGATTCGCTGAAACCAGACCGCAGCTTCCGGCAGCTTTTCCAGCCGAAACAGGCAACGCCCCGCGGCCAGCATCGCCGTCGAAAGCCGGCTGCTGTTCGGGTAGGTGGCTGTCACACGCTCGTAAACGGTCGCCGCTTCCGCCAGCTTGTCCAGTTTGACCAGCCCATCGGCCTGGCGCATCAATGCATGATCCGCCAATGCGAAATCGGGAATCCCCGCCACTTCCGCGAAAATCGTCACCGCCTCGGCTACGCGCCCCTGTTGCAGCATCGTTTCGGCTTTACGCATTCGCACTTCCGTGGCGATCGGCTTGCCGCCGCAATCGGCGAGAAAGAGATCGTACGCCTTTTCTGCCTGGGCATACTGCCCCGACTCTTCCTGGGCAACTCCGAGGGCGTACGCGGCGTCACAACGATGCGAAGAACGGTCAAATTTGGCGAGTACCGCCTCGTAGGCGGCAATCGCTTCGCGGACCTTGCCCTGGTTATACAGACATTCGCCCTGGAAATAGGTCGCTTCATCGGCGTATTTACCTTTGGGGAACTTCTGCAACAGGGTTTCAAAGGTGGCCTGCGGCGTCTGGTAGGTCTCGGGCTTTCCCGAGATCGCCTGGGAATATTGGCTCCAGGCCAGGTTCAAGTACGCATCTTCCGCCAATTCAAAATCGGGTTTGGCCTTCAAAAGTGTCTGGAGCGTGGCCGTCGCCTTGGCAAACTGCTTCAACTGCACATGGCAGACCGCGAGATAATACTGGGCCTTGGGCGTTAGTGGGTCTGCCGGATAGGTCGAAATGAACTTGGTCCATTCCTCAATTGCCAGGTCGTACGCGCCGTTGTTGTGGATATTCGCGGCTCCCGAGTAGTCCATTACCGCCTCCGGCGAAGACTTCTCGGTAGTCTTATTCTCGCCAGTCTTACCGCCCCCTTTTGCTGCTTCCTGGGCCGCAGCGAAGTTGAATCCGGCATCACCAACCGCGACGATCACTGATAGCACGATCCATGCCCGACAATTCAACCCGGGCAGCAGGCTCGAACCAATCCTTCTCATTTGCGTATCTCCACTGAGGTATACAACCCCACCACTTTGCGTCGAGCCCCCCGATCGACTCGCCGTTTCGCCGTCAATGTTCCCCGCCCAACTATCGCGACTATTATTTCACTTGACTGCGGTCTTGGCCAGCGTCCGATTTTGAATCATCCTGGAATCATGAATCCCCCCAAAAAATGTCTCGTTACCGGCGGAGCCGGATTCATCGGGTCCCATCTTGTCGAATTGCTGCTTGCACGAGGTAACCTCGTAACGGTCGTCGACGACGAGTCAACCGGGCGTCGCCAGAATCTCGCCCGTTTTCTCGATCATCCCCAATTGCGGTATGTCGCTGGCGATGTCGGTCGCTGGTCCTTAATCGAAGAGGTGACGGACGACGTCGACGAGGTCTACCACCTTGCGGCGGCAGTCGGAGTCGCTTTGATCGCGAGTCGCCCCATCGAGAGTATTGAGCGGAATATCTATCCGACGGAACTGTTGCTGAAGGCCCTGCGGATGAAAGCCGCGGCCGGCAAAAGCATCCCCTTCTTCCTGGCCAGCACCAGCGAAGTGTATGGCAAGAACCCCAAATCCGTCTGGACGGAGGACGACGATCTGGTTTTTGGACCGACAACCCGTGCGCGCTGGTCATACGGCGCATCCAAGGCAATCGACGAATTTCTGGCTCTGGCATGCTGGCGCGAGAACCGCCTGCCAGTGGTTATCGGGCGATTTTTCAACGTGGTCGGACCACGACAGACCGGAGCGAACGGTATGGTCTTGCCACGGTTTGTGGATGCCGCGCTGGCCAACCGCCCGTTGATTGTCCACGACGATGGAAATCAGGTCCGCTGCTTTGCCCACGTCAACGACGTCGTGGAATCGGTCGTTCGACTCATGGATTGCCCCTCCGCGTTCGGACGGGCTTTTAACATCGGCAGCGACGAACCAGTATCGATTCTCGAGCTGGCAACACGTGTCGTCCAAGTCACCGGCTCCCGTTCGAAGATCGAGTTTCAGTCGTACGCCGAAGCGTATGACGAGGATTTCGAGGATATTCGACGCCGCGTCCCCGATCTATCGCGGATCCGCCGGACGATCAGCTATTCACCGGCGTACGATCTGGATGCGATTATCCGCGAGCTGGTCGGTCCCAGCCGCTGAACCTTAGTTGTAGGACGGACATCTTGTCCGTCCACGCGGTCACGGTTCGGCGGGCATGGGCGGGCGACGATAGGGATTGGGCGGCGGTTCTCCCGTTTCCGGGTCGATCGTCCCTTCGTCGTCGGGGGTCATCAATTGCACATACACCAGGTAATCGATCCGCTGATCCAGGAAGGCGGTCGAGCCGTCGGCCATCAGGCAGTTCACGCCTCGAGGGTGCAGGCTGGACGGTCGCGCCGTTGGAAGCAATTGATTCCCGGTCCCTGTACCTGGGCGTTGATTGATTGCCAGCAACTCGGGACCCGGAGCGGGAACTCCGTCGAGAAACGCTGCCCGCCAGACAAATCCTGTTTTGAATTCGTCAAAGTCGGTCCAACGGCCCGCGTCGAGGTTTTCGCTCATCAGGAGCGTCGATGATTCGCCGTCATGCCGCTGCAGGTAGCCTCGGTCGACATGATCCGTTCCTGAAACACGGTTCAGAAAGATACCGTTGGCTCGGTAGTCGAGCGGGGGCCGCTGGGCGTCCGGCATGCCGCAGTTGACGATGTAGCTCAATACCGGCTCGTGCTGGTTTCCAATGGCCGGGCAGTTTAGTGCGGCAAGATAATCATCGGGAGCGGGAAGATCCCGAGAGGACTCCTCTCGGTTCGGCGGCGGCCCCTCGGCCAACGGAGGCTGTCCGGGCCGTGGTTCATCGGCTGCCGATGAGGAAAGGTAGGGGAGAATCGTTGCGGCCCATCCGACAGTGACGGTGGCTGGTGCGGCCGACTGTCGCCCCCGATTCTGAAAGCCCGGGAATTCGGCCAATTCCGCCTCAAACTGGTGCAAAGCGACCCCCAGACGCGCCAATCGAAGCTCGCAATACTGGCGTCGGGCCTTGGCGCGGGCCTGCATCAAGGCAGGAATTCCGATGGCCAGGACCACCATCAGGCTGGCCGTGACCACGACAAATTCGGATCGCGAGATGCCACGGCGCTGCGGCGGCGGACGTTTTCGTCTTCGGCAAAAGTTCTTGACAAATGGAGGCATCGCTTGTCGAATAAGTAGAGGCAGGGATTTTGCGGTAATTATAGGCCGTTGTGCGGCTTGCTCATCAGCGCGGCAGTATTCACGAACTCCAGTCCCGGCTCGATTAGCTAATTCGAGGAGAACGATAATGAGCTCGCGCGTCAAGTCGCGTCTTGCGCCCCACCCACGCCGCGGCTTCACGATCGTGGAAATGCTGGTGACGATTGTGGTGGTGCTCTTTGTGCTGCTGACCGTAGTGCAGCTCTTCGACTGGGTCGGCACGCGTGTCGCCCAAGGACGCGCTTTGATCGAGATGTCCGGCGCGCTGCGTGGTGCCGCGAGGCGGCTCGAACTTGACCTGCAGACGTGTACCGCCCCCGTCCGCCCGTGGCTCGACCCGGGGGCCGGCGAGGGCTATTTCGAGATCTATGAAGGCGCGATGCACGACCTGTCTGAGTATTGGCGCGCGGTAGCGGCGGGGGCCATTCCGGAATCGATCGACGGCGACGTGGACGATATCCTGATGTTCACCTCGCGGAACCGCGACGAACCGTTTGCCGGCCACCGCAAATATTTTCCGCTGGATTTCAACAATGCCTTCCAGGCCGAAGAGCTTCGAGGGTCGATCACTTCCGATGTTGCCGAAATTGTCTGGTGGAATCAATTTGACGATGTCAACAAAAACGGCAATTTCGAGCGCCATGAGCTCACGCTGCGGCGACGAGCCCTGGTGGTGCGTCCGGACCTCAACAACGTTCACGGAATCATGACGCGATTGATCGGCAGCAATCTGGCCGATCTGCAGATGAAGATTGCCAATTTCATGCACAACAACGACATTTCCGTGCGGATGGAGATCGCGGATCCAGTCAATTTTATCTGCAATGTGGTCGCCAATTCACTTTCGGACCTGACGCGACGCGAAAACCGCTATGCCCATTGGCGGGTCATGACCGTGCTGCCAAACCTGCAGTATGCGTCGATGCCCTGGCCGTTCCCGATCGACGCAGCCGACGATTTCCGCTCCGATCACGATTTCGCCAACTACAACGCCAGCCCGACGTCATTACGCCGGTTGGCGATGGCCCGTTCCTTGCCGACGTTCGTGGGCGAGGACGTCTCGCGCTATGGCGAGGATGTGATCTTGGGCGGTGTGCTTGCATTTGACGTGCGCGTATTCGATCCGGAGGCGGCCATTTTCAATATCGCGGCGGCACCCGCCGGCAGCACCGACGCTATGAATCGGGCCGTTGCTCCCGGCGATGCGGGATGGGGAGATGCTGTATGGCAATTCATCAATAATCCGCTCTCGGCCGCCGCCCCGATTGGAAAAGGGGCTTTCGTCGACCTGGGCTACCTGCCGCGGCACCATATAAATAAAAATAACGTCGGGTCGCATTTTTCCGACGTGCCGGACGAACGATCGGGTCTGCTGCACTGGGTCAACAATGTGACGGCGAACGACTCGCAGACTTTCCGAATGTTCCTGCCCCGCTCGACGGCGTTCGACAATAATCTGCCGGTTGCGCTCTACAATGGGGCCGGATTGTACGACAAGCGATTCGGCATGCCGCGCGTTTACGACACCTGGCCGAACGTCTACGAACGTGACGGCATTCAGCAGCAGGCCGGCCGAGCGATCATCCCCGCGAACACGACCATCGATCCGGCAACCGACGGTTTTGACAACGACGGCATAAACGGGACGGATGACGACGGGGAACGGGAGACGGCGCCGCCCTATGCCTTTAAGCTGCGCGGGATTCAGGTGACGATTCGGGCCTACGAGCACGACACGCGTCAAATCCGTCAGACCGCGGTATCGTCCAGTTTCGTTCCCGAGTAGCTTAATTCTACGTGCGCCTAGTTTTCCATGACTTCGTTTTCGCGAAGCTTCGCCATCTCGGTGACTTTGTTTTCGTAGTCCTTGGTCAGTTCCTGGATCTGTTCCTTGGCCGAGTCCCGCTCGTCTTCGCTCAGAGACTTGTCCTTTTCCGCCTGATCGGCCGCCTTGTTGGCGTCCCGCCGCACGTTTCGGATGGCAACCTTGGCCTCTTCCGCCAACTCCTTGACCCGCGCCACCAGCTTGCGGCGCATCTCGGTGGAAAGCGGCGGGATGTTGATGCGGATCAGTCGTCCGTCACTTTGCGGATTAAAGCCGAGTCCGCTGGAGATGATCGCCTTTTCGATATCCTTGATCGTGCCGGCATCGTAAGGTCGGATGACGATTTGCGTCGGTTCGGGGGCGCCAATCGAGGCTAACTGCTTGATCGGAGTCGAAGCGCCGTAGGCGTCAACACGAAGGGAATCGACCAGTCCCGGATTCGCTCGGCCTGTGCGGATGCCCGCCAGACTCGCCCGGAGCACCTGCAGGGCTTTGTCCATTCGATCTTCAGCATCGAGCAGAATATCGTCGGTCGACACGATCAACCTCCAATAATGGTCCCCACGCGTTCGCCGCGAACCGCGCGTTGAATGTTGCCATCCTTCTTGTAATTGAATACCAGAATCGGCATCTTATGCTCCATGCACTGCGCAATCGCGGTACTGTCCATCACGCGCAGATTCTGCTCCCGAACCGCATTGTAATGTAATTCGCGGTACAGAACCGCATGCGGATTTTTTTCGGGATCGTCGCTGTAGACACCGTCCACCCGCGTGGCCTTCATCAGGATGTCGCAGCCCAATTCCAAGGCGCGTTGCGCGGCGGCCGTGTCGGTGGTGACATAGGGACTGCCGGTTCCCGCGGCCAGAATAATCAGGCGTCCCTTTTCCAGGTGCCGTTTGCCACGCCGGCGGATATAGGGTTCCGCCACGCCGTCCATCCGGATCGCGGACATCAGGCGCGTGGAACATCCCAAGGTCTCGAGCGCATCCTGCAGGGCCAAACCGTTGATCACCGTGGCCAGCATTCCCATGTAATGGGCGGTGGCTTCCTGGATACCGACATTGTGGTTCTTGAACTGCGCCCCGCGCAGAATGTTGCCCCCGCCGATCACCAGGGCGATCTGGCAGCCGGATTCGGCGGCCTGCTGTACCTGGCGAGCAATCTGCATGACCTCTTCCATTCCAATGCCCCGCTCGCCGGCGTGGCTGAAACTCTCCCCGGACAATTTCAGCAGCACGCGCTTGTAACGAGGCTCACCTTCTGAGTTTGCGGCAGTTGCGGCCATAGTCGATGTGACTCCTGATTATTCCCGCCCCAACTCCCAATGCACGAACTTCCGTAACGTCAACCCGCTCTGCTCGGCGAACTTGCCCACGGTAAGCTTGTTATCCTTCACGAACGCCTGCTCGGAGAGAACTCGCTCGGCGTAGAAATTCCTCAATTGCCCTTCCACGACCTTATCGACAATATTCGCCGGTTTGCCCTCCTTGAGTGCCGTTTCTTTCAAGATCGAGCGTTCTTTCTCGACTTCGCTCGCCGGAACATCTTCCTTGTTGAGTCCCAGCGGCCGCATCGCCGCGATATGCATGCAGATATCCTTGGCAGCCGTTTCGTTCGTTCCCTCAAACTGCAACACCACACCCGCGACGGTCGACGAATTGTGACTGTATCCGGCGCAAGCGCCGTCAAGGCGTGCCATCCGGCCCAGATTGAACACCTCGCGGATCCGGTTGAACATGTCGTCCTTCACCGCCCGCAACGTCATACCCGATTTACTTGGTGAGGGAAGGTCCAACAGGGCCTCCGCAGAAGTGACGCCGGGGTTGGCCGCAAACTGTTTCGCCAGATCATTCGCCAACAGGATGAATTCCTCGTTTTGCGTTACCGGAGCACTTTCGCACTTCAGTTCGACGACCGCCCCGGACGCTGACGACGCAAAGATGCCGAATCGCCCGAACTCGGTCACCCGGTCCGATCGGTTGCTCTGCACTTTCAGTCCTCGCTCCCGCAACAGCCGAACCGCTTCGTCCGCATTGCCGTTGGCATCGGTCAATGCCTTTTTGATGTCCATTAGCGGGAGACCGGTTTTCTTCCGCAGATCATTGACTGCCGCAGCAGTGATTTCAGCCACAATATGTTCTCCTTCCTGCAAAGTTCAAACGGTAGATATTCCTGTATTGAGGGGCGGCGCGGTGCGGCGGTACGGACGTTGTTGGGCTGCCGCGAGACGCATTGGCACCCGCAAGCCGTTCCGTGCGCCGAGAAACGATCCCGCCCTCGGCATCTGCCTGGCGGGATCCGGCCGTCGTTCATTTTTTCCTAGGCTTCGACGGCGACTTTTTCCTGTTCGGCCGCGGCCACATCGTTCTGCTTCGACTTGGCGACCAGCGTCGCCTTGCCGGCAAGGACCGCATCGGCCAGGTGCCGCATGATGACTTCGATGGAACGAATGCCGTCGTCATTACCGGGAATCGGCAAGTCAATCAGGTCGGGATCGCAATCGGTGTCGATCAACGCTACGGTGGCGATCCCCAACGACCGGGCCTCACGAATCGCGTTCTTTTCCTTGCGCGGATCGAAAACGACGATGCATTCCGGCAGCCGATTCATCGTCCGCAACCCATTCAGGTTGCGATACATCTTGCGATATTCACGAGCTAATGCCGATTGCATTTTCTTGGAATAGGCGTCGATTTCGTTGCCGGATCGCAGCTTTTCCAGTTCCTCGAGCCGGCCCAGACGGCTGCGAATGGTACGGAAATTCGTCAGCGCGCCGCCCAACCAGCGTTCGGCCACGAACGGCATTCCGGACCGCAACGATTCGCGTTCGATCGCCGCGCTGGCCTGCCGCTTGGTTCCCACAAAAAGAATTAAACTGCCCCCGGCGGCAACCTGTCCCAGGTACTTTTTCGCTCGAAGCAACCCCCGCACCGTTTCCCGCACATCGATAATATGGATGGCGTTTTTTCGGGCATAAATGTACGGCGCCATCTTCGGGTTCCAGCGACTGGCCCGATGTCCAAAATGTACGCCCGCTTGTACGAGCTCCTCGACCAATGTCTGTGACACCTTTTACGACTCCCTTTGGGCGATGCCCGCTTGATCAGCCACATGTGTGGCGGCGAGCACAGGTCGAACCTTCGCCCAGATCTTGAAAAAGCAAAAAAACGTGGCCATGCCTGAATTGTCCGCATGGCAGGACCTGCCGAACTTCGGCGAAGTCGAAGAGTTTAACAGGGTCGATTCCAAGGGTCAACCGAACCGCGTCGGGCACTACGCCGAGCGTTCCCTCGCAGCGGCCTGGAATTGTACGCCATACCGTGCGTAACAGTCGGCCGCAATCTTGCGGATATACTCCCAATCCGCCGAGAACTGCCGGTCAATTTTCTCGCCGTCGAAAGCGAACTCCCTGGCCCACCAGCGGGGGAGCCAGCTTTTCTGGCAAAGCCGCCGCGGCGTCACCCCCCATCGGTCAAGGGTCCTTCCCAACCGACGAATTGTCCGAGGCAATGTCATGGTCGCGAGAACCTTGTTGAATCGCCGCAAGGTGGGATAGCCACCCAGGTGCCCCGAAACATTATGTCGATGCCGGGGGAGTGCGAAATCAACACTGGCTTCGCCGGTGTTGTCCCCCACGTGCCAGCCACGCTTCGCGACCCCCTGGCCACCTGTTCGCTCGCGGGGACCATCGTTTCCGTGCGCCGAACGCAAGAGAAAGCACCTCAAACTGGCGAGCACTGTGCGCGGCGATGCCAGCAAGTCTTCCTGCAGATAGACGAACACGCTTTCGGCGGGCACTTTGGTCAAGAGTTTGATATAACGACTTCGCCAGGGAGTCAGATCGAGTTCCAACAACCCGCCGCCTTCGAGCCGGTAAAACTCAGAAAATAACCCGGTTCCCCCCTCATGCAGGTATTGGCAGTACATGCTTCGAATCCACGACGCGTGCTGCCGGAACGCCACGACGTAACCGATCGGACGGAACAACGCGTGGAAAGTATCCAGACTTTCCGCGAACGAATCGATCCCGCCGCAAGGGGCAACCCATGCCGGAGTCGCCGAAATCGACTCGTCGCTTAACAGTACCACGGCGGCTTCGTCGCCGGGTTGGGGCATCATGAGCTTGCGGATCGAATCGAAGCCACGCACCAATTTCACCTCGGGGAGATTCGAAAAAAAATCCCTTTGAAGCGTGGTCGAACCGGTTTTGTGAAGCCCGATATGAGCTATGATCGAATGCGGAGGCATTATCCTAGTAGAATCGGTGCAAATGCCGGTAAATGTAAAGGTAAAAAAATGCGGTTGCTATCGTTGGCGTTACTTCGCCAGATTTCACGGAAAGGACTGCTAGCAGTACTTTAATTTGTCCGGTGGCCATCCATTCGCATTCCCACGGACAGCTAGCAATGTATTCTTAGCAATAATGTGCGGTCGATTTACGTTGCGGACTCCGATGGCGGAAATCGTGCGGGAATTCCAACTCGCTGCGCCGGCCGAATGGTCGGCCCGGTTCAATATCGCGCCAACACAATCGGTGCTGACCGTGACGCAGGAAGTCGGCGGACCGCGCGTCGGTCGTTGCATGCAGTGGGGACTAATCCCATCATGGGCCAAGGACCGATCGATCGCCAATTCGCTGATTAACGCGCGCGCCGAAAGCGTCGCCGACAAGCCATCGTTTCGGGCGGCATTCAAGAGGCGTCGGTGCCTCGTCGTGGCGGATGGGTACTACGAGTGGCAGAAGGGCGGCAAAGCCAAACAGCCTTTTCACATTCACTTTCCTGGCAATCGACCGTTTGGCATCGCCGGTTTATGGGAATCGTGGGGAGACGACCACCTGGAAACCTGCACGTTAATCACCACCGAAGCGAACGAGACGACACGCCCGATCCATGATCGAATGCCTGTGATTCTCGACCCACCCGACTTCACCACATGGCTCGAATCGCCCTCGGAAGACCGCGACAAGCTACTGGCTCTCCTGCGTCCCGATGGCGCGAACCAGTTGGTGGCCGACGTGGTCTCGACGTACGTCAATAACCCGCGTCACGAGGACCCAGAGTGCCTGACGGTGAATCGCCCCCTGTTTTGACGGTGGACGGCCCCGGCGGCGGATCGCGAAACTATCAATTTGGTCGCGCAGGTCGTTGATGGCGTTTTCGTCCTGGCCGCGAGCGGGTATCGTTTGACGGATCAAGACTCTTGGAGGCTGAATCAATGGCCAACGTTGAAGACCAAACCGGAACGATGTCGGAATATGAATTTCCGCAACATCCGAACGACCATCATTCGACGACAGTGCCCTGTAACGAACCGTTCCAGGTGCGGTGGGCGGACCGAGTGCACCGCCTCCCTCCGTACCTGTTCGGGCGGATTAACGCGTTGCTGTACCAGAAACGGCGCGCGGGCGGGGATGTGATCGACATGGGGATGGGCAACCCGTCCGATCCTCCCCAGCCGATGGTCATCGAAAAACTCGCCGAAGCGGCGCATGACCCCAACAATCACGGGTACAGCAAATCGAACGGTATCCAGAATCTGCGGCGTGAGGTCGCCGCGAAGTACTTTAAGAAATACGGCGTCCGGCTTGATCCCGAGTCCCAGGTCATGGTTTGTCTGGGATCGAAGGAGGGGTTCAGCCACATGTGCCTTGCACTGATGGGACCCGGGGACAACGCGATCATTCCGGCGCCCTACTTCCCGGTGCACATGCATGCGGTGGCGCTTGCGTCGGGCAACGCGATCGCGTTGGAAGTCGCCCAGAGCGACAAGTTCCTCTCGAATATTGCCTACACCTGTCAGCACCTCTATCCGACCCCCAAGCTGTTGATCATCAATTATCCTCACAATCCGTCGACGGTAACGATCGAGCCGGACTTTTACGTCGAGGTGATCAAACTGGCGCGACGCTACGGCTTCATGGTGATCAGCGATTTCGCCTACGCGGACGTCGCATTCGACGGATACCGCCCGCCGAGTTTTCTATCGACGCCGGGTGCCATGGATGTCGGGGTGGAATTTACCACGATGAGCAAAGGCTACAACATGGCGGGTTGGCGGATCGGCTTCTGTGCCGGTAACGCCGAGATGGTTCGCGCGCTGGGAATCATCAAGGGTTATTACGATTACGGGATGTTCCAGGCGATCCAGATCGCCGCGATCGTCGCGCTGCGGCACACCGATGCGGCGGTTGAGGAACAATCGCGTTTGTACCAGGGCCGACGCGATGTCCTGGTGGAGGGGTTGCGACGGTTGGGGTGGACCATGGAGGTACCGCGGGCCGGCATGTTTGTCTGGGCGAAAGTACCGGAACCGTGGTCGTCCCAGATGAGCACCCTGGACTTTGCGATGATGTTGCTGGAAAAAGGCGACGTCGCGGTCAGTCCTGGCACCGGATTCGGTCCGGCGGGCGAAGGATACCTTCGGCTTTCGCTGGTCGAAAACGAGAACCGGTTGCGGCAGGCCGTCCGCCAGATCGGGCGCTGCCTGGGCCGGGAAGGCAAAAAAAACTGAAAAAACAACCCGCCCGCGCGGAGAATGCGTGACCATGCGGGCCATCGTTTGTCCCACGAGTCTTTCGCCGTGATGTCTCTCGTTTCCAATCGACCGTTGGGCGTAAGAACCGCACCGCGAGTTGGCATGCGGTTCGTGCGGCCACGCATGTTGCGGGATGCCGTTGTCCGATTTGCCTTCGCCCTCTTCGCGGTCGCCATGGCTGCGGTGATCTGCGGAGTCGCGGATCGGACCGGTGCGGCCGAAGAGTTGCACCTTGCGTTCTGGAACGTCGAGAACCTGTTTGATACTGCCGACGATCCCGAGGTGGAACTGGACGAGGAGTTCATGCCGGACGGCCCGAAACAATGGACGGAGGAACGGCTCCGAACGAAGATCGATAATCTGGCGCGCGTGATTCGCGGGATGAATGATCAGCGTGGGCCCGATATCCTGGGCGTGGCGGAGATCGAAAACCGGCAGGTGTTGCGACGACTGGCGCGTTGGATCACGGTCCAACCTCGCCATTACAAGATCGTGCACCAGGATTCACCAAGCCGCCGTGGGATCGACTGCGGCTTGCTGTACGACGATCGCAAGCTCACTCTGGAATCGGCGCGATTTCATGCCGTTCCCGATTCAGAATCGCCGACGCGCGATATTCTCGAGGCCGAACTGATCGATCGAGGAGGCCGCCGACTGTTCGTGTTTGTTAACCACTGGCCGTCTCGGCAGCACTCGGACGAAGCACGAATACGCGCGGCGCGGGTCCTGCGGTCGCGAGTCGATCAGGTCCTCGAAACCGACCCGAACGCCGACATCGTGGCGTTGGGCGATTTCAACGATTCGCCCGAGTCTCCGTCGGTGCGGGAAACACTGCGCGCCGCGGAGCATCTGGACGATGCGGTTCCAGGCACGATGGTCAACCTGTTCTGGCCGGTGCATCGCCGTGGCGAGGGAACTTACGTTTTCGCGGACAAATGGGAGACACTCGACCAAGCCGTGGTTTCCGCGGGGTTATTTGACGATCGAGGCTACCGGGTGCGTCGAAAAACGGCAGATCGCGCCCTGGTGGTCCGCGATCAATTGTTCCATCCGGCGGCACCCGCGATTCCGCGTCCCAACCGGTCGTATTCCGGCAACAGCTTCCATGCCAGCGGGTATTCCGATCATTTGCCGATCAAGCTGGTGCTCGAGGTCATGCCTCCAGTCAAGTAAGCAGTTCCGTCAAGTAAGCAGCTCCGCACGAACCAGCCCCTGAGTGATGCGCAGTGGGAAGAACACGTACGCGAGCATCTGGCGGTGATGATCGGACAGGGGCTACTGGAATGCGAGGACGTCAGCTAACCGCTTGCAGCAATGCGAATGCCACCTTCATATAGATCACGATCGCCAGAATGTCGCTGACTCCGGCCACGAAGGGGTTGCTCATCAACGCGGGATCGACCCCCAGTCGCTTGAAAAGCAGTGGCAGCAGCGATCCGAACACGGCGCCGCAGGTTACGACCAGGATCAACGTGAGTGGTACGATCAGAGCGGAGTATTGATACTTGTTCGCGGCGGGGTCATGGCGGGTCAGCAGCCAGGAGACCGTCAGCCCGAACAGACCTAGAAACAGCCCCAGGGTTAACCCGACCACCAATTCTCTTCGCAGCACCTGGAGCCAATCGCGCACGCGCACATCGTCCACCGTCAGCGATGCGATAATCAGCGTGGCCGATTGATTACCGGCATTGCCACCGCAGGACATGATCAATGGCAGGAAAAAGACCAGCCAGGGCCACTGTTCCAACTGACGCTCGTAGTACTTCAATGCGGACAGCGTGCAGATCGCGGTGAAGAACAGGATCGTCAGCCAAGTACCGCGTTTCCAGCTCAAAGTCATCAATCCCGCGCGCAGGTAGCTCTCCTGCAATGGGGTCACACCCGCGATGCGCTGGACATCCTCGAACGCTTCGGCCCGAACCACGTCGATCACGTCATCGTGGGTGATGATCCCGACCATCCGCCGCTCGTGGTCAACGACAGGAATGGCCATCAAGTCAAAACGAGCAACCGCGCGCGCGACTTCTTCCTGGTCATCCAGTGCCGACACGGCGATGACCTCGGTTTCCATCAGGTCGCTCAGTCGAGTTTCCGGCTTGCCGATTTTGGATACAAGTTGCCGAGCGGAAACGACGCCGCGCAGGTGGTTGGCGTCGTCGATCACGTAGATGTAATAAATCGTCTCCAGGTTCTCGGCCTGTCTGCTCAATTCGGACAGTGCGTCGCGCAGGCAGAGGTTCTCGCTGACCCGTGCGAATTCCGTCGACATAATTGCGCCGGCCGTTCCTTCACCGTAGGCGCGCAGGCGGACGATGTTTCGCCGTACTTCGGGCGGCAACAGCGGCAGCAGTTCGTCGACGATTTTGGGGTCGACTTCCTGCAGCAGGTCGACGCGGTCATCCGACGCCAGTTCCACGATCAGTGCCGCGATATCGGGCCGGCTCTGGGTATGGAAGATCTCGATCTGCTTGTCGTGGTCAAAATAGGCGAAGATCTGTTCGCGCAGGTGTACTTCGGCATGTTGCAGCACCTGCCAGGCCTCGGCGGCGGTCAGCCCTTCCATGAACTCGGCGGTCCGCGCGGGGTGCAGCGCCGTGCAGAATTCCCGCAATTCCGCAATATTTTGTTCCGCCAGATACTCGCGGAGCTCCGGTAAGTAGAGCGTATTCACCATGCGCGGTCGTCGCCTCCATCGCTGAACCCGACAAGTGTACCACTCAGGATAGCTTGGAACGACGGGTCAAGTCGTTTGGGAACGACGCGAGAAGTGGCCGAGACCCAGAACGCCGCAAGTTGACAATTTTCAGGCGTCCTGATAGGGTCCGAAGATGGCCGAAGATGATCTCCCCAACGCGGAAATACCCGATTTATCGGCACAGCCTCAACCGCTGAACGCCGCGCGGCTTGGTCCGCTGGAAGAACCGGTGGACAAGATCGGGCTGTGCGAGCATCGGATCGGCTATGTATTTACCGACAAACAACTGCTGCGCAGTGCCCTTACCCACGCCTCCGGCGCGGAACATCGGTTGGCGTCGAACGAGCGACTGGAATTCCTGGGCGATGCGATCCTCGGCGCCGAAGTGTGCGAGATGCTGTTTCGCAAGTACACGGATAGCTCAGAAGGCGACTTGACCCGGATCAAGTCCGTGGTCGTCAGCCGCCATACCTGCGCCAAGATCAGCGGACTGCTGGGCGTCGATGAATTCCTGATCATGGGAAAAGGGATGTCGTCGGCGCCGTCGATCCCCCGCTCGCTGTTGGCCGACGTCTTCGAGGCATTGATTGCCGCGATCTATCTGGATGGCGGGCACGCCGAAGTAAGGGAGTTTATCCGGCGATATGTCGGGCCGGAAATTCAATTGGCCGTATCGGGCCAGATTGGCGACAATTACAAATCGATGTTACAGCAATCGGCCCAGAAGAAAAGCGGAATGACCCCCGTTTACCTGCTTATCGACGAAAAGGGGCCGGATCACAGCAAGTGTTTCAAGGTTCACGCGCGGTTGGGACAGCAGGATTTTCTGGCTGCCTGGGGACGAAACAAAAAAGAGGCGGAGCAGCGGGCGGCCTGTAACGCCTTGGCGCAAATCAATGGCGAGCCGCCACCGTTCACCAGTGACTGAAATTCCCGGCAGGCGACCACTCGGCCCGTACCTGAATTCGTTCCGAAGCGGTTTCCCGGCCCGAATGACTCCGGACGCAGCCTGACCCCAAGGACTCCGACGTTGCGATGCGTAGCGTTATTCTCTGGCGGCCTCGACAGCATCCTGGCGATTCGGTTGATGCAGCTGCAGGGGATCGAGGTCGAAGCACTCAATTTCAAGACGCTGTTCACCTGCTGTCAGGACCAGTCCGCGCGGGCCGCCCGCGAACTCGGAGTGCGGCTCACCATCGTCGGGCACGATGATGATTACCTCGACCTGATCGCGCGCCCTCAGTTCGGGTACGGCCGCGGCGCGAATCCTTGCATCGACTGCCGAATCTACATGTTTCGACGCGCAGCGGCGTTCATGGCCGAAGTGGCGGCGGCGTTTGTCGTCAGTGGCGAGCTGGTCGGACAGCGACCGAAGAGTCAGAAACGGCGCGATTTGAGCCTCATCGCCCGACAGGCTGGGCTCGACGACCTCCTGCTGCGCCCGCTCTCGGCGCGATGCCTGCCACCGACGCGCCCCGAACGTGAGGGTTGGGTCGATCGTGAGGCGCTCTGTCGATTTACAGGACGCAGTCGCAAAGGACTGATCGAATTGGCACTGCGGCTGGGGATTCGCGATATCCCGACGCCCTCCACCGGCTGTGCACTGACCGAAGTTCCGTTTGCACGCAAGGTCTTCGACTTGATCCAGCTCGAGGCACCCCCAAGCCGCTGGGACTATGAACTACTAAAAATCGGACGGCACTATCGTTTCGACACGGCGACCAAGCTGGTCGTCGGTCGCCGTGAATCGGACAACGAACAGCTGCGTTGGATGTTTGAACGGCCAGACGCCGCGGAGTCGGCGCTGATCACTCCGCAGTCTTTTCCCGGCCCGACCGCGTTGATTGTCGGTACCATTAGCGATCGGGTATTGGAATTCGTCGGCGGACTGATACTGCGGCACACGAATCCACTCGCATTGCCCTCCGCCGGCCATCCTTCGATCATCGTGCATAATCGGCGCGAACAGATCCTGCGGCGTATTACCGCCGACGCATCGGCCGCCGCGGCAATCAATCTCGCCGAGTAACCTCGGGAACCGGGACGACGACGTCTGGCCGCCAGCACCGACGGCCAGCATTGAACATCCGCCACCGTACAACCGTTTCATTTCAATTTGTAACGAATGCGTTAAGATGATCGCTGTTTGGTAGCCGAAGGCAATTCGGGCTCGGCGGGGAGCCTGAACCGTGCCCATCGAGCCCGTTTCGGTATTTCCCGGGGAGCACAAAATCGTGAATATTCTGTTTGCGACAAGCGAAGTGGTTCCCTTCGCCAAGACAGGTGGGCTGGCCGATGTCGGAAACGCGTTGCCAATCGAACTGGCGCGGATGGGAGTCGATGTCTCGGTTTTTGTACCCGCCTACCGCTGCGCACTGAACGCGGGTCAGACGATCGAAGTTACGTCCCACCATTTCGATATTCCGATCGGCGGAAAAATCGTATCCGGCCGATTGCTGCGATCGCATCTGCCCGGAAGCGCCGTCCCCGTCTATCTGATCGACCAGCCCGACTACTTCGATCGGCCCGAGTTATACCGGGAACGAGGCGAGGACTACAAAGACAACTGCGAACGTTTCGTGTTTTTCTGCCGGGCAGTGATGGAGTCGATCCGGTTGCTCGATCTGCAAGTCGACATCCTGCACTGCAATGACTGGCAGACCAGTTTGATACCTGCCTATTTGCAGGTCGAGTACCGACATGCCCGACGTTTCGAGCATGTTTCCAGCGTGATGACGATCCACAATATGGCGTACCAGGGCCATTTCTGGCATTGGGACATGCTGCTTACCGGACTTGATTGGCGCTACTACAACTGGCACCAGATGGAGTTCTACGGTGGCTTGAACCTTCTGAAAACAGGACTCGTGTTCGCCGACATGATTACGACCGTCAGCCCGCGATATGCGGAGGAAATCCAGAGTGATCCACACGGCTGTGGACTGGAGGGCGTGCTGCGACAACGAGCGGATGACCTGCATGGGATAATCAATGGCGTCGACTACGACGTCTGGAATCCGGCGACCGACCCGTTGATCGCGGCGCAGTATGATCCCGCGAACTGGCGGCAGGGAAAGACGCAGTGCAAGTCGGCCCTTCAAAAGGAACTCGGTCTTCCCCAGTTTGAACGTACACCCTTGATCGGGATGATCGGCCGTATGGCCGATCAAAAAGGCTGGGACCTGGTCGCCGAAGTGATGAAAGAATGGGGCATACGCGAAGCGGTCCAGTGGGCGATCCTCGGTTCCGGCGAACCCGGGTACCAGCAACTGATCAGTAGGCTGGCCGGGCAGCACCCGGAACGCATCGCCGCCCGCCTCGAGTTTTCCGATCAATTAGCGCACCGGATCGAAGCGGGCGCTGACCTGTTTCTGATGCCAAGCCGTTACGAACCTTGCGGCCTGAACCAGCTGTACAGTCTCAAATACGGTACCGTGCCCCTGGTTCGTGCCACCGGCGGACTTGCCGATACCATCGTCGATCTGGAATCGGGCATGGAGACCGCGAACGGTTTTCGATTCGAGAATTACTCGGCAATCGAACTGGAACGAACCCTGGCCCGCGCTTGTGACGTCTACCGCACTCAGTCCGACACCTGGAAGCGCCTGGTCGAAAATGGCATGCGCCAGGACTGGTCCTGGACGGCAAGTGCCCGCAAGTATGTCGAATTATACCAGCGTGCCCTTTCGGCCCGTAAAACCGGGGCGCTGCTTGCCGCCCGATGACGTGAACTCTTTGAGCGCCTTGGCATGAACGAATGGAGAAAAGACCCCTTCTCCGACCGGTGGACCATCATCGCCGACCATCGCGGCGATCGTCCCAATGAATTTGAATACGGTTTCCGACACCGCTCGCAATCGATTTGTCCGTTCTGTCCCGGCCAGGAACATCAGACGCCAGCACCTCTACTGACGCTGCGCGATCCTACGTCCGGCGACACGATTCCCTGGCACGTTCGAGTCGTACCTAACCTCTACCCCGCTTTGCGTTCGGATGCGATCGAATCGGGTGAACACGTCGAGTCCTCGGCACTGTATCTCCGCCGTCCAGCCTGGGGTGCCCACGAGGTGATCATCGAATCGCCGCGACACGGCGAGGGCTTTCTGGATTTCAACGCTTCGCATGCTTTGCTCTGCCTTGAAGCATGGCGACAGCGACTAGCGGCCCACCGCGCGGATCGACAGTTCACGCATGCCATGGTCTTCAAGAATGTCGGGCCACTCGGTGGAGCCACTCTGGAGCACGCCCACAGTCAATTGATCGCGAGCGACGTGGAACCGATCGAACGGTTGCGGCGGCAGGAGTGTCTGTATCGCTGGACGGCGGCACATGGCGGATGTCTGTTCTGTGCCGTTCTGCAACACGAGGTCGATACGCGTGAACGGCTGATCCTGCAGTCGCCACGGTTTGTCGCGTTTTGTCCGTACGCGAGCCGCTTTCCTTATCTCGTCTGGATCCTGCGCCGCGAACACGGGAGAGCATTTGAGGATGCGGAAGCTGGAGAACTCGGGGAATTCAGCGAATGCCTGCGCGTTGTACTGCATGCAATGAATGTCGAGCTTGGTCCGGTCTCGCAAAACCTGATCCTGCAATCGACACCGTTTGACAGTTCCGCAACAAGCCACTATCACTGGTATCTGGAGCTTTTTCCGCGGGTAACGATGGCGGCAGGATTTGAGTGGGGCAGCGGATATTTCATCAATGCGGTCGCTCCGGAAAAGGCGGCCCAGGTAATGCGCACGGCTGTCGCATCGGCGGGGTGCCGGCTGGGCACTTTTTCCGTTTAAAAAAATTGGTAAAGATGCCTGGAGTTTGCCGATCAGAATCGTCGCAGGATCCGAAATGGAGTTCTCCCGCCGGTACCATGCCGGCGGATGCCGACCGCCCGCGTGATTCGGCTGGAATCTGGCAGGTACCGGTCGGAATCCTCAAGGGTATCCCTCAAGATCCATTTCAAAGGACACCATGACTAATCCGCTTCGCTTGTGCCTCGTACTTCATAACCACCAGCCGGTGGGCAATTTCGAGGGCGTGATCGAGCAGGCGTACCGGGACAGCTACCTGCCGTTCCTGGACGTTTTCGAGTCGTACGGCAACCTGAAAATCTCGTTGCATACAAGCGGCCCTTTGATGGAATGGCTTGATGCACGACACGGCGATTACCTGAATCGCCTGGCTACTCTGGTTCAATCCGGACGCATTGAGATCGTTGGTGGGCCGTTCTACGAGCCCATCCTGACGATGATCCCGGCTCGGGATCGCATAGGACAGATCCGTGCGTTCACCTCCTGGCTGGAGAACCGGCTGGGCGCCTACGTTCAAGGCATGTGGATGCCGGAACGGGTCTGGGAACAGAACTTAACCAGCGATATCGTCTCCGCGGGGATCAAATACACCGTCCTCGACGATTTCCACTTCAAGAACGCTGGTCTTGGGGAGGACGATCTGTACGGTTATTACCTGACCGAGGACGACGGACGATTGTTCGGTGTGTTTCCCGGCAGTGAGCGGTTGCGCTATCTGATCCCGTTTGGCCGTGCGGAGGAGACCATCGACCACCTGCGCTACATCGCGGACAGGGCGCCGAATGCGGTGGTCGTTTTCGGCGACGACGGCGAGAAGTTTGGCACCTGGCCCGATACGCGGCGGCACGTCTACGACGACGGTTGGCTGCGTCGTTTTTTTGACGCCCTGTCTGCAAACGCCGATTGGCTGAAAGTCACGACGCTGAGCGAGGCGGTGCAAAACGTTCCGCCGCTGGGCAAAGTCTATCTGCCCGACGCCAGTTATCGGGAGATGACGGAGTGGGCCCTGCCGGTGGCTCGACAGATCGAATACGACGAAGTAACGCATGCGTTCGCCAGCGACTCCCGTTGGCCGCGCTTGAAACAGTTTGTGCGCGGTGGTTTCTGGCGTAATTTCAAGGTGAAATACTCCGAAGCCAACGAGATGTACGCACGGATGATGATGGTCAGCCGGCGACTGGCGGAAGCCGAGCAGCAGGGGATCGCCAGCAACGAATTCAAATGGGCGCGACAGTGCCTGTACCGGGCACAGTGCAACTGCGCTTACTGGCACGGGGCGTTCGGTGGTATCTATCTGCCTCATCTTCGCAACGCCGTCTACAACCAGCTTATCGCCGCCGACAATCTGCTGGATCAGGCCCAAGGTAAGTCCGGACCCCGCGTGGAAGCCCAGGTCGACGACTTCAATTTTGATGCCCGGCAAGAAGTCAAGCTGGCGAACGAGCGTCTGACCTGCCTGATCGCACCAGCGACCGGTGGCCAGATCTATGAGCTGGATGTGCATTCGATCTGCCACAATCTGCTCGCTACGATGACGCGTCGACCGGAATCGTACCATCGAAAAGTCGCGGCCGGGCCGTCGAGCTCGCAAGCCGCCTGCGAGAGCATTCACGACCGAATCGTTTTCAAGCAGGCCGGTCTGGATCAGCGTCTGCAATACGACAGTTATGCGAGGAAATCGCTGGTCGATCATTTTTTCAGCGCCGAGACTTCGTTGGAAGATGTCCTCCAGTCGCCTCGCGAACGGGGCGATTTCGTGCAGGGTGCCTACGACGCGAAATTGCGGAAAAGTTCCGAGAGGATCCAGGTCCTGATGCAGCGGCAAGGGCAGGTCAGTGGCATTCCCGTCCGGATCACCAAGAGCATCACCGCCGCCGCCGGCAGTTCGCGGCTGGAAGTGACCTACCTGCTGGAAGGCCTCGTCGGATGCGACACGACGCGCTTCGCGGTCGAATGGAATTTCGCGGGATTGCCGACCGGACTGGAAGACCGTTTTTTCTATCGCGGGCAGGGTGAACGGCTGGGCCAGCTCGGGACCAGGCTGAACCTCAACGACGCCCTGGAATTGGGACTCGTTGACGAGTGGCTCGGGATCGATCTGCGCTGGACCACGAATCGCCCCGGGGGAATCTGGACATTTCCTGTCGAGTCGGTCAGCCAGTCCGAAGGTGGATTCGAGCTGGTGCACCAATCGGTGGTCGTCATGCCGCACTGGATTGTCGTGCCCGATGCCGAGGGACGCTGGACAGTGACGATGGCGTTGAACGTCGACACCCGTAATGCCGAGCAGCGGATGGAAACATTCGCGCAGGTCGCCTCGTCCTGAGCACCGCTGCCTTACCGAAGTAATTCCCGCATTGTTCGAAGCGTACCAGCCTCCCGGTCGAAACCAGGTTGTCACGGATGACGCCGGCCGCGAGGCAGGCCAGCCGAATCGCTAACGATCTGTCGCGACATGGAAACGTCACTGCACCGCGAGCTGAAATCGGTATACGGTGGGGGTGCCGCGGCCCGGCAAGAGGTTCCGTTGGCCGGATACCGGATCGACGTGGTCGATGGCGATCGGTTGATTGAAATCCAACACGGTTCCCTCGCCGCCATTCGACGCAAAGTTTCCGAATTGCTCGCCACACATCGTGTCGTGGTGGTCAAGCCGATTGTCGAGCGAAAAACTCTGGTCAAACTCGATCAGGCTGATGGGGCGGTGATCGATCGGCGTTTAAGCCCGAAGCGCGGGTCGCTCTGGGATATCTTCCACGAACTGATCTACTTCATCCGCGTGTTTCCTCATCCCAATCTGACGCTCGAAGTGCCGCTTGTCGAGGTCGAAGAATGGCGCTATCCAGGGCATGGTCGCCGTCGTCGTTGGCGCCGGAACGACTTTCAGGTGGCCGATGAAAAACTCGTCGCAATCCGCGAGCGCCATGCGTTTCGATCTCAACGCGACCTACTGGAACTGCTGCCCCGCGGACTGCCACGCAAATTCGACACGGGAGAACTCGCCGCCGCCGCTTCGATCCCCCGCTGGATCGCCCAACGTGTCACCTACTGCTTGCGCCACGCCGGTGCCCTGCGCGAAGTTGGCAAGCGTGGAAACGCCATTCTCTACCGTCGGCAGTCGTGCCGCGACTGAGGCGGGTGCTGGTCAGCCCGCCGTGCCCTCCAAGCGAAACCGGGCGGCGGGGGATGTTCGCCAGCCGCATCGCATGCCCATAATTGCGATCAACAAAACGCTAGTTCTGACGAACCAAGCGTCGTGCTCCCACCACCGTCCCCGATGGGTACTCCCGTGATGCGAGACTACCGATTCGGCAGCGATACAGCACGTTGGCTTGCGATGGGCATGCTGTTAGTCCCAACGCTGGTACTGTGTTCAACGACTTGCGCGGACGAAACACGGATCGACGATGCGCAAATCGTGACGTTCACGACGCAGGAATACCACAGCAACATGCTGCGACAACTCGACATCACCCGATTGCGACCGGGGCCAAGCGGCAACGAGTCGGCCCCGAATCACGCGAACTACGACGAGTCGCTTGCCAATCCATTTCCCGTACTCCCCCAGCTGCTGATCGGCAAGAACGGCGAACGGGTTACGAGTCACAGGAAAATGCGAAACATGTGTTCCCCGTAACCCGTAACCCGTAACCCGTAACCCGTAACCCGTAACCCGTAACCCGTAACCCGTAACCCGTAACCCGTAACCCGTAACCCGTAACCCAAAATGCCGCACATCGTCAACCGCTTCATGCTTGGTCTCTTCGTCTTGTCATGGTTAACCACGGCCAGGTCGGAACTTGTGGCCGAAGACCTGTTCGCCTACGTCGGCACGTTCAGTGCGCCCCTGCGCGACGTGTTGCCGACGCAGGTCGATCTTCCTCCGGGAAATGGCCGCGGGATTCATATCTTCAAGGTGAATCGCGAAACGGGAGCCCTGGTGGCGGTCGGCGATTATGAAATGGGCACAAGTCCGAGTTGCCTGGCGGTCAGCGCGGATCAGAGGCGACTGTATTCCGCGAATGAGACCGATCGTTTTGGCGCGTCCAAAGAGGGTACGGTCAGTGCCTTTGAGATCGAGCGTTCCAGCGGAAAGCTGAAGCTGCTCAATACTGTGCGATCCGGCGGAGCCGGTCCCACCTATGTCAGCATTCATCCCTCGAAAAAATTCCTGCTGGTAGCCAACTACTTCGGCGGCTCCGTTGCCGTGTTGCCGATGCTGCCTGATGGCCGACTGGGTGAGCCGTCGGACACCAAGAACGATGAGGGGAAAATCGGGCCCACCAAGGCGATCAACGCTCCGCCGGGCAGCTTCGCCTTCAGCGGTCACGACCGTACGCACGCTCATATGATCGAGTCCGATCCGTCGGGGAAATTTGTGCTGCATGTCGATCTGGGCCTCGACCGGATTTTTGTTTGGCGATTCGACGACAAACAGGGCAAACTGCTTGCCAACGATCCGCCTGGGATCTCGCTGCCGCCCGGCGACGGACCGCGCCACTTTCATTTTCATCCCAACGGTCGCTGGCTCTACTCGATCCAGGAGGAAGGATCGACCGTGGTGCTCTTTGACTATGATGCCGAAACGGGCCGATTGACGGGTCGTCAGACGTTGTCCACACTGCCACCGGGATTTGCCGGCAGCAATTTTTGTTCGGAGATCCTGGTATCGCGGGACGGCAAGTTTGTTTATGCCGGTAACCGGCTGCACGACAGTATCGGGATCTTCTCGGTCGGCTCGAAGGGCGAATTGAAGTACGTTGGCGAGGAATGGACACGCGGCAATTATCCTCGCAGCTTCAGCTTCGATCCGACCGGTCGATTCTTGTATTGCTGTAATCAACGCGGCGACAATGTCGCGGTGTTCAAGGTAAATCGCGATACCGGCGGTTTGGATTTCACCGGACAGTATGTGCCGGTTGGCAACCCGTCGATGGTCCTCTTTGTCGACTTCGGCAAGGAGCCATAGGCGCAGTGTGAGCCGAGGTATTCCGGGGCCGACCCGTGGAGTGAACAACATTCTGGTGGGCCTGGGAATACCTCGGTTCACCTTCCAATAGGCGCATGAGGCTGGATGGCATGAATCGGCGACTTTTCCTGCAAATGGGACTGGGCTGTGTACTTGGGCAACGCATCGTGGGGGCCACAGAGATGCCGAACTTCGACACGGCCGCGAGCATTTTGGCGGAGGCGGTTCGTTCGCGTCAGATCGCAGCGGCCGTCCTGCATGTCGCAAGACGTGACTTCCGCCAATCGGCGGCGTTCGGACCCGGGGTCGTCGCCGACTCGATGTTCCTGTTGGGCTCGATCTCCAAGCCGGTCGCCGTTGCCGCGCTGATGACGCTGTCCGATCGCGGCGAATTTTCGCTTGACGATCGGCTGCAGAAATTCCTGCCGGGCTTTTCCGGGACCGGACGCGAGCAGGTAACGATACGCCATTTGTTGCGACACGTTTCCGGCCTCCCCGATCAACTTCCCAACAATGCGGCACTTCGTTCGTCTCATGCGCCATTGTCGGCGTTTGTGGAACAGGCGATGGCGACAGCCCTGCAGTTCGAGCCCGCAAGCCGATATCAATACTCCAGCATGGGCATCCTGCTCGCGGCACACGTCGCGGAACGCATCGCAGGCGTCGATATTCTGACTTTGATCGAACAGACCGTCTTCAAGCGACTCGAAATGCGCCGCTCAGCGCAGGGCCTGGGTCGTTTTCGGCTGGAGGACTTCGTTCCCGTACAGACCGAGCGCGCCGCACCGGAGTCGGGAGGAGGCGATCCGGCGTCGCGGGACTGGGACTGGAACAGTGCCTACTGGCGCAGGCTGGGAGCGCCTTGGGGCGGAACCCATGCGTCGGCGGGTGATATTGCGGTTTTCCTGCGGGAATTTCTCGAAGGCCAGGGCAGGCTGGTCAAACCGGAAACAGCCCGGGCGATGATCGCCAATCAGAATCCAGCGGGCATGACACCGCGGGGCTTGGGATTCGCCGTCGGCCCGAACGCCGGAAGCGTCGGATGTTCCGATCGGGTGTTCGGCCATACTGGCTCCACCGGGACAATCTGCTGGGCCGACCCGGCCGACGAATCGATCTGTGTCGTGCTCACCTCGCTCCCCGCAACCGCCGCCAATCCCCACCCGCGCGATCAAGCGGCCAATCAGATCGCCAAATCGTAGCTCGAAACTTGTTTCGAGCTACGTGCGTTTCGAGCTACGTTGCCCGTCGCCATTTCCGCTCCACCACGCTATGCTGTTTCCAGGTGGTCTTGGTTTCGCTCGACTTTTCCGCATTCCGCGACCTCTGTGTATTTTAGCTTTGGAATCTGGCATCGTAGGTATCCCGAACCGCGTTTCTTGCCAAGGAGTATTGGCCATGCGAATGCCTGCACGTTCACTCGCACTGTGTTGCGCCTTTCTATCGGCAATCATCGTGTGCAGTCCAAGCAGCGCGTGGGCGGAGGACTCGCCGCCCAGTAAGGAACCCGATTTCAACGCGAGTTTCGGGCAATTTGGCAACGCACTGGTCATTTCCTGTTTCGAAGATGGACGCATCTTTGGCTGCCAGGTCGTCCACGATGCGCATGGCGACCGCCAGGGATTCAGCTCGGTCGGCGCGATTCGCATTCATGACTTCGAGTACGAAGACGGCCAGTTGACGGGTACCATCAAGACCGAAGGATTTGACTGGGACGACTGACGATGTTCCGAATCAAGATCTGCGGGATAACTCGCGCCGACGACGCCCGGGATGCCGCCCGATTCGGCGCGGATGCGATTGGATTGAATTTCGTACCGGGAAGTCCGCGCTTTGTGTCGACCGAATTGGCGGCGCAGATCGCCGCGTGCGTTCCACCGCACGTGGAGCGGGTTGGCGTCTTTGCCGATGCCGACGTCGCGTCGATCCGGGAAACGGTGCAGGCGGTCGGCCTGACCATGGTACAGCTGCATGGCGCCGAACCGACAAGTCTGATCGGTCAGTTGGCACCCTGTCCGATTGTGCGCGCTCTTCGAGCGGACCCGGATCGACTGCTGCCAATTCTCGACGAAATACGCGAGTATTTGCGCACGCAAGGCGGCAATCTGAAGGCGCTGCTCCTGGACGCTTATCAGCCAGGACAGTTCGGTGGTACCGGCCGACGGGTGGCCGGCGAGTTGCTTGCGGAATTTCTGCGAAATAAGCCAGATGTGCCATGGGTGTTAGCTGGCGGACTGCATCCCGGTAATATTGTCGATGCCATTCGCCAGGCTCGACCCGATGGCGTAGATACTTCCAGCGGCGTTGAAATACAGCCTGCCGTGAAAGACAGCGAGAAGGTTCGTGAGTTTATCATCAATGCTGCAAAAGAGTTAGGTTAAACTTGATCGCCACTGCGAGTTGTGTCGCTGGCCGGCTGTTCGACGGCTCGGGTTGCCCGGAATCGGCCGGCAAGTTACAAAATTAAGCTAGTTTTCCGCTCTCGTTTTCCTCATAAGGGATCCGCACGTGTCACAGGTCGCTGCCAAACGATTGCCGTATAAGGTCAAAGACATTTTGCTGGCTGAATTGGGGCGGAAGAAAATCACATTGGCCGAAAACGAAATGCCCGGACTGATGGCGCTTCGCCGCAAGTACGGCACGCAAAAGCCGCTGGCCGGGGCTCGCATCACTGGTTGCCTGCACATGACGATCGAAACGGCGGTACTGATCGAGACATTGACGGAACTGGGAGCGCAGATCACCTGGAGCAGTTGCAATATCTTCTCGACGCAGGACGAAGCGGCGGCGGCCATCGCGGACCGGGGGATTCCGGTTTATGCGTGGAAGGGCGAGACGGCCGAGGAGTTCGACTGGTGCATCGAGCAATCGCTTTATTTTCCCGACGGTCAGCCGCTCAACATGATCCTGGACGACGGCGGCGATCTGACCGCGATGGTGCATCAAAAATACCCCGAACTGCTCGGAGGGATCCGTGGACTTTCCGAGGAAACAACCACGGGCGTCCATCGGTTGCACCAGATGCATGAGCGGGGCGAATTGAAGCTGCCGTCGATCGACGTGAACAATTCGGTCACCAAGAGCAAGTTCGATAACCTCTACGGTTGCCGCGAATCGCTGGCGGACGGCATCAAGCGTGCGACGGACGTGATGATCGCGGGCAAGGTCGTCGTGGTCGCGGGCTACGGCGACGTCGGCAAAGGTTGCGCGCATTCGATGCAGCGATACGGGGCGCGGGTCATCGTCACCGAAATCGATCCGATTAATGCGCTGCAGGCCGCGATGGAAGGCTTCCAGGTCACGACGATGGAAGAGGCGACTTCGATCGGAAATATTTTCGTCACCACCACGGGCTGCTGCGACATCATTCGCGGCGAGCATCTCGCGCAGATGAAGAACGACGCGATCGTCTGCAACATCGGGCACTTTGACATCGAAATCGACGTGGCATGGCTGGAGAATCAAGTCCAGCAGGGCAAGGCGCGCAAAGTCAACATCAAGCCGCAGGTCGATCGGTACACCCTGGAGAACGGTCGCAATATCATCCTGCTGGCGGAGGGACGGCTGGTGAACCTTGGCTGTGCTACGGGACATCCAGCGTTCGTCATGAGCAACTCGTTTACGAATCAGGTCATGGCCCAACTGGCGCTGTGGCGTGAACCCGAAAAATATGAGATCGGCGTTCATCGGTTGCCCAAGGAGTTGGACGAGGAAGTCGCTCGCCTGCACCTGGAGCAGTTGGGCGTCAAGCTGACGCGCCTTACGCCGAAACAGTCCCAGTATCTAGGCGTCCCGGCGGACGGTCCGTTCAAACCGGACTACTATCGGTACTAAACTCCGTCTGCCATAGATGAACCGTCGGATGTTTGAAGGCGTGAGGCATTGAGCCCACAGGAGGGAGTCTGCAGCGATGCCGCATATTCAAGCCTTTCGCGGCCTGCGTTATGACCTGGGGCATGTCGGGTCGCTCAGCGATGTCATCGCCCCACCGTATGACGTGATTGACCCCGCGCTTCAAGAAGATCTCTACAAGAAGCACCCGGCGAATGTCATACGGTTGGAGTTGAATCGCGACGAGCCCGGTGACGACGCGAACCACAATCGCTATAGCCGTGCCGCGCGATTTCTCAAGAATTGGAAGCAGGAAGGCGTACTGCAACTCGATCCCGATCCCGCCCTGTATGTCTATCACCAGTCGTTCCAATATGCGGGACGAGCCTTCTTGCGACGCGGGTTCATGTGCCGTGTTCGCCTCGAACGGTTCGGCGAAGGCAGGATTTACCCTCACGAGGAAACGCATTCGGGGCCCAAGCAGGACCGCCTGCTTCTAACGCGAGCCTGCAAGACGAACCTCAGCCAGATCTTCGGCATCTACCCTGATCCCGAAAACGAAGCGCAGGAATTGCTGGAAACGGCGATCGCGGGGAGTACGCCTTTGCAGGCCACGGACCATCTCGGTGTGGTGCATCGGCTCTGGGTTGTGCGGGACGTTCGAACGATCTCTGCCGTTTCGGCGCTGCTCGATCCAAGATCACTGTATATCGCCGACGGGCATCATCGATATGAGACGGCGTGTAACTATCGTGACGAGTTGGCGAGTGCTGCCCCAATCCCGGATTCGCATCCGGCGAATTATGTGCTGACGATGTGCGTCAGCATGAACGATCCGGGGATGATCGTTCTGCCGACGCACCGACTGTTCCGTGGCGTCGCTCCCATCGACGCCCAAGAATTGACCAGCCGACTGGGTACGATGTTCACGCCGCAACCCGCCGGTCGAGGGCCGCGGGCTTCGAGCGAGTTATGGTCGATGATCGAGAACTCGAATGAGCAAGGTGCGATCGGCTTTTACACGGCGCGGGACGACCAATGGACGCTGGCGCGAATCTCGCCGGAAGGAGAACGTCGACTGCGCGAACTGGCCACGGACCATTCGGCAGACTGGTGCGGACTCGGGGTTTCGATCCTGCACCGTTTGGCGATGGACGAACTGCTGGGGCTCCGCGACCTGCCAAAGCCGATGTACGTCCATTCGGTCTCGGAATTGATCGCGGCGCTGGAGCAGGGGGATACCGTTGGCCGCGACGCTACGGGCCAGATCGGGCAGGGCGGAGCGTTTCAACTTGCGGCGCTGGTGATGCCGGCCACCGTCGAGCATGTGCGGAAGATCAGCGAGCACCACGAGCGGATGCCCGCCAAGAGTACCTATTTCTACCCCAAGTTGCTCAGCGGGCTTGTCTTCAACCCGCTGGAGTAATCGTCCGCGGCGTGGCAGGTTCCACGTGAAACCGTCTGGGCAAGCGGCGCGCTTCAGTGAACCTGGCCAATTTATGAGTTCCACGTGAAACTGCGGGGCGAACGCCGCGACATTCCGCATCGCCCGGCCCCCCTGCCTCGGCTCGCGGATTCCGCTATTCACTCGATTCGATGCTCAACTGTAGAATCCCCCGTTCGCGGTGCCGGGAGAGCGGTCGTCATTCCCCGGATTGCGAATTGTGGCGGAGGAACAAAACCCGGTCGGTGCTGGCGCGCCACGAGGCGGCGGCAGCAGCAGCAGCAGGAGTCGTGGCCGTGGGTCGCATATTCAGCGTCGCCAATCAGAAGGGAGGTGTCGGCAAGACAACGACCGCCATCAACCTGGCGGCGGCGATGGCCAAGGCGGGAAAACGTACGCTGCTGATCGACCTCGATCCGCAGTGCAACGCCACGACGGGACTCGGCTGCGAGCCGACGAACAGTCACGGATTGGTGACGCGTCGCCCTCTGCGGGAATCTCTCGTCGCCACGTACCTGTCGGGCCTGACGTTGCTTCCTGGGAGCCGTACTTTTCACGACGTCGAAATCCTGGCCAAGGGTGATCAGGGAGAGTCAGGCGTTTTGCGCGAGCATTTATCGGATGGCATCGACGGGTTCGACGTGGTTTGGATCGACTGTCCGCCATCGACGGGACCGTTGACGCAGTCGGCGCTCGCGGCTTCGAGCGAAGTACTGATGCCGATCCAGTGCGAGTACTTCGCGATGGAAGGGCTGACGCAGATGATCGGTTTGATTCGAGACGTGATGCAACGCGGCGGTGGCCGGCTCGAATTTGGCGGGATTGTACTGACGATGGTGGACGCGAGCCTGGAACTTGCGAGGGAAGTGGAGGGCGAGGTCCGGGATTTTTTTGGGGAGATTGTTTTCGAAGCGGTGATCCCTCGCGACGTACTGGTCTGCGAGGCACCAAGCCACGGCCGCTCGGTGCTGGACTATGCGCCGCAGAGTCGAGGCGCCTGGGCCTATATCGAACTTTGTCAAGAAATTCTAGAGATGACCTGACTATTGCAAGGAGGCAAGCATCGTGACACGTGATCGGCGGTTGGGACGTGGATTAGCGGCGCTTTTAGGAACACCGATGCAGGCAAGAGACGAGGACCCGTTTCGGCCACGTGATTTGGCGGAAACGGAAAAGGGGCTGGACACGGAGTTGTTACATCTGAACGTGCAGGAAGTGGAGGACAATCCGTTCCAGCCGCGAAGGGATTTCAGCGAGTCGGAATTGGCGTCGCTGTGCGAGAGTCTCAAGGAGCACGATATGCTGCAGCCGATTCTCGTGCGGCGCGTGCAGGGCCGGTTTCAACTGATTTCCGGCGAACGTCGATTACGGGCGGCGATCCGCGCCGGCTGGAAGACAGTGCCAGCCCGCGTGCGCGAAGCGGACGATCGGCTGGTCGCCGAATTGGCGATCGTCGAGAACCTGCAGCGTAAGGACCTCAATCCGGTCGAAAAGGCGATGTCGTTTAAACGGTACGTTGATCAACATCGTTGTACGCAGGAGGACCTGGCCCAGCGACTGAAGATCGACCGATCGACGATCGCCAACCTGATGCGGTTGCTGGAACTGCCGGAAACGGTGCTCGACGCCTTGCGCAACAGCCTGCTGTCGGCGGGGCATGCCCGGGCTCTGCTGCCACTGGGCGATCCGAAACAGCAGATTGAGTTTTGCGAACGAATCTGCCGCGAGGAATGGAGTGTACGGGACGTGGAGCGACGTGTCTCCGAACTGATCGCGGAAGAAGACGGTGACGAAGCGGCGATTGCGGGGCGAATCGGCGGCGGGCGGCGAACCCGCAGCGAACAAATCGGCTCTCTACAGCAGGAACTGCGATTGGCCTTGGGAACCAAAGTTGAAATCCGGCAGACAAGCCGCGGGAAAGGGAAAATCGTAATCCATTTCAACGATCACGACGAATTCGACCGGCTCCGAAGACACCTTACCGACCAGGATCCTAGCCATGCGTCGCGCAACACCCAGGGCGGCTGATTCGCATCCGATTGCCAGTTCCGCCGCCGAGCGATAGCATAGATCTGTTCCGGGGTGTAGCTCAGCCTGGCTAGAGCGCTTGGTTTGGGACCAAGAAGTCGCAGGTTCAAATCCTGTCACCCCGACTCGACATAACTCATTTCTGGATCGCAACTTGCGATCAAATGTCGAACCGGCAGCGCAGCGTGAAATGTGGCTTGCTACCACGTTCACGACCACTTTTTCGGAGTGCTGCGATGCCGATCAAACGCAAACCTGCGTACCTTCTTCACAAGCCGTCAGGTCAAGCCAGGGTCCGAATTGACGGGAAAGACGTCTACCTGGGCAAGTTTGGCTCCAAGGAATCCAAGGACCGATACGACGACCTGGTCGCCGAGTGGATCGCCAAGTCTGGGGACGGGTCGAAGTACGCGCTGACGATCGACGACCTTTGTCTGCTCTACGTCGACTTTGCCGAAACCTATTATCGGCGACGCGATGGGCAGCCGACGAGTGAAGTGGGTTGCGTTAAATACGCATTGCGGCAGTTGATCAAACACCACGGAACTACCAGAGCACGAGAGTTCAGTCCGCGCCGGTTGAGAGAAGTGCGTCAAAGCATGATTAACGCAGGTAGGTGCCGGACCGCCATCAATCGCGACATGCATCGAATCAAGCGTGTCTTCAAGTGGGCAGTCGAAAACGAATACGTCCCCGTCGACGTGCATGTGGCATTAACCACTGTCGCCGGGCTGAAGCAGGGGCGTTCAGCGGCAAAGGAGTCGGAGCCAGTCCGCCCGGTCGCCGAGGGAACCGTCACCAATACCTTGCCGTACTTGTCCCCGGTGGTCCAGGCGATGGTCCGGCTGCAACTCACCACAGGTGCCCGTGGCCTTCCCCCGATCTATGTACCACTCTGAATGAGAGGATCTGGGGTAAAGCGAGCGGCGAACTCCGCCGGGGTCTGGTAGTCTAACGCACTATGTGGTCGGCGGTGATTGT
>Ga0194128_10000569_pt1 | contig 67460 bp, 57 predicted proteins | sample TA2KigCa65mmetaG_FD_148650 | JGI IMG/M metagenome (GOLD analysis project Ga0194128, IMG submission 148650) | Freshwater microbial communities from Lake Tanganyika, Tanzania - TA2015037 Kigoma Deep Cast 65m | ecosystem: Environmental > Aquatic > Freshwater > Lake | place: Tanzania: Lake...
GCGTCGTCGTCACTGGCAACATGAAGTACGACAGCGTCGCCGTCGGCGACCACGCCGCGGCGCAGGCGCGGCTGCGGCCGTGGCTGGCCCCTGCCGGCGAGCGCGTCGTCGTCGCCGGCAGCACGCACCACGACGAGGAGTCGTTCCTGCTCGGCGCCGTGGCGACTGCGGCGCGCGGCGCGCCGACGCGGCTCGTGCTCGTGCCGCGCCATCCCGAGCGCGCGCCGGCGATCGGCGAGGCGATCCGCGCCGCCGGCCGCCGCGCCGTGCGCTGGAGCGAGGCCGGCGCGGCGCTGCCGCCGCTCGCGCCCGACGACGTGGTCGTCGTCGACGTCATCGGCCCGCTGCAGGGCTTCTACGCCGCGTGCGATGTCGCCTTCGTCGGCGGCAGCCTGATCCCGCACGGCGGCCAGAACATGCTCGAGCCGGCGGCGCAGGGCAAGGCGACGATCTTCGGCCCGCACACCGCGAACTTCCGTCGCGACGTCGAGTTGCTGCTCGCCGCCGAGGCCGTGGTGCAAGCGCCCGACCGCGAGTCGTTCTCGCGGCTGCTCGGCGAACTGCTCGCTGATCCGGCGCGCTGCGCCGCGCTCGGTGCGCGCGCCCGCGCGGTCATCGTCGACAACCGCGGCGCTGCGGCGCGGACGTTCGACGTCGTGGCCGAGCTGTTCGGGCCGCCGCCGCGCCGTTGACGCTCGCGGAGGGGCCGCCTACGGTGCGGCGATGAAGTGCCCGTGCACCAGCGGCAAGGACTTCGCGGGCTGCTGCGAACCGATCCTCACCAAGAAGCAGAAGGCGAAGACCGCCGAGCAGCTGATGCGCTCGCGCTACACCGCCTACGCCACCGGCAACGTCGACTGGATCGTCGAGAGCCAGTCCGCCGACGGTCGCGCCTTCGTCGATCGCAAGGCGACCGAGGAGTGGAGCAAGCGCGCGCAGTGGCACCGCATGGAGATCCTCGAGACCAAGGACGGCGGCGAGGGCGACAGCGAAGGCTTCGTCGACTTCAAGGCGTACTACACGATCGGCGACGAGGACGTGACGCACCACGAGATCGCCAGCTTCCGCAAGGAGGACGGCGAGTGGTTCTTCGTCGACGGCCTCGAGGTCAAGCCGCGGCCGTACAAGCGCCTCGACAAGAAGGTCGGCCCCAACGAGCCGTGCCCGTGCGGCAGCGGCAAGAAGCACAAGAAGTGCTGCGGTAAGGTGGCCTGACGAGCCGCCCGCGCCGCGCTCAGCGCCGGCGCGAGCCGAGCAGCACCAGCGCGGCGGCGGCGATCTCGGCGAGGCCGGCGACGCCGAACGCGAGCGTGTAGCCGACGCCGCCCTCGGTCCCGCCGAGCGCGATCAACTGGCCGCAGCAGACCGGGCCCAGCAGGAAGCCGAGCGACCCGGCGCCGTGGAACGCGGCCATCGCCGTGGTGCGGTCGAAGTCCGGCGCGCGTTCGAGCAGCCACAGCAGCGACGGCACGAACATCACCGCCGAGCTCACGCCGAGCACCGGCATCAGCAGCCACATCGTCTCGACCGGCACGATGCCGATCGCCATCACGCCGGCGCCGTACACGGCGCTGCCGATCACGACCATCGCCACGCGCGACCACTTCTCCGCGGCGCGGCCGAACGGCCACGACAGCAGCGCGAACGGGAACAGGAACGCGCCCAGCAGCATGCCGATGCGCGCCTTCTCCTCGGGCGTGCTGCTCGGCAGCAGCAGCGGAAAGCCGGTGGTGAAGAAGCCGACGGTGAAGCGGTCGACGAACGCGATCAGCAACGGCGTGCGCGCGGCCGGCGCGCGGCGCCACGCCGCCAGCAGCCCGTGGTCCGCCGCGTTGCGCGCCGGCGCGGCCTCGCGCGGCAGGAGCCAGGTCGACAACGCGAAGGCAGTCGCCAGCACCGCCGAGGCGACGTGCAGCGTCTGCAGCGGGTCGTCCTTGCCGAACTGGCCGCCGAGCGCCGCGCCGGCGGCGACGCCGAGCGTGAGGCCGGCGCCGAGGCAACCGAGCGCGCTGCCGCGGCGGCTGCCCGCGGCGTCGGCGACGAGGCTCATCAGCAGCGTCAGCGCGCTGATGTGCAGCGCGCCTTCGAGCGTGCGCAGCGCCAGGAACGAGCCGTAGTCGAGCGGGTGCGCCAGCGCCTGCATCGCCACCGCGTCGAGCAGCATCGCGGTGAGCGCAAGGCGCCGGCGCGCGCCGGTCCGCCGCGCCAGCTTGCCGATCCACGGCGCCGCCAGCAGCGCGCCGACCATGTTGGCCGACATGAAGATCGACGCGAGGTCGGCGCCGACCTGGAAGCGTTCGACCACGAGCCCGCGCAGCACCGGCACCGGCAGCGTCTCGGGCAGCATCAGCAGGAACGTGACGAGACCGAGCGCGAGGGTCGTCCGGAGCGGCAGGGGAGCGGGGTCCGGCGTCACTCGCCGCCCTTCGCGCGCCAGCGGCCGTCGGATTCCTCGGCTCGCCCTTCCTCGCCGAGCTTCTGCAGGCCGGCGAGCAGCGAGCGCGCGGCGAAGCGGTACAGCCGCGGGTCGGCGTCCCAGTAGACCTTCGGCAACAACTCGTCGGCGGTCGCCGGGCCCTGCTGCAGCATCTCGACCAGCCTGGCCTCACGCTGGCGGCGGTGGCGCAGGTATTGATACACCAGCCGCTGGCCGTCGCGCATCGCCGGGCCGTGCGCCGGGTACAGCGTGGTCATCGGCTCGGCCGCGAGGCGCTCGAGGCTGCGTAGGTAGGTGGCGAGGTGGCCCTCGGGCGGATCGACGATGATCGTGCTGATCGTCGACAGCATGTCGCCGACGAGCACGGCGCCGTAGCGCGACTCGCGGAAGCAGAGGTGGCCGCGGTCGTGGCCCGGCGTGTGGATCGCCAGCAGCCCCCAGCCGTCCTTGCCGTCGGGCGAGCGGCCGAGCGCGATGCGACCGCCGTCGTCGATCGGCGCGCCGGCGCGGAATCCCGGCTCGAGCCGGCTGAGCGTCAGCGGATGGCCGCGCACGGGCAGGTCGAGCGCCTGGCTCAGCGCGACGACGCCGCCGATGTGGTCGGGATGGTGGTGGGTGACGAGGATGCCTTCGATCTTGGCGCCGCCGCGAACGAGCTCGGCCAGCAGCGCGAGCAGCCGACGCTGCTCTTCGGGCTGCGGCGAACCTGGGTCGACGACCCACAGACGTTCGTGCCCGACGATGTAGCAGTTGGTCGTCGTCGCCGGCGGCAGCGTCGGCGTCCGCAGCGGCGCCAGCACCACGCCCGGCGAGAAGCGCACCTGATGCAGGCCGCCGTCGCGGTAGCTTTGCGCGGTCGCGGCGAGGTCGGCGGCGAAGCGCTCGAAGTCGGCGGCGGCGGCGAGGTGCTGCAGCAGAATCACCACCGGCGGCACCAGCAGCAGGTCGCCGTTGCGCCACGACGCCAGCGCCTGCTGGGGCAGCCACCAGCGGCCCTGCACCAGTTCGCCGCACCAGACGTCCGGCCGCACGCGCGCGGTGCCGTGCAGGCAGCCGGCGAGCGGCGCGTGGTAGAAGGCGGTGTCGTAGCGCACCGGCGCGAACGGCGGCGTTTCGATGCGGCACAGCTCGCGCAGCGGCGGCGGCGGCGCGGCGTCGGCGACGAGCGCGGCCCACGGCGACGGCCCGGCCGGCGGCGGCGCGTCCTTGCCCTCGGCGGCGAGCATCGCTGCGCGCGCGGCGGCGAGCGCTTCGCGCGTCGTCTTCGCCTGCGGCAGGTCGTGACGCAGCAGACCCGTCTCTTCGAACAACTCGCGCAGGGCGCAACGCTGCAGCGCGGCTTCGAGGCCGGCCGGGGCGCTCGCGTCGCCGTCCTCGGGCGCGAGGGTGCCGCCGGGAAGCGCCCAATAGCCGCCGAAGAAGCGCAGCTCGAGCGAGCGTTCAACGAGGAACACGGCGCGGTCCTGGCCGTCGCCACGGGTGATCAAAAGGGCGGCAGCGGTGCGGCGGCTCATCCGAGAGCACGCAGGCTAGCAGCCGCACCTGCCGCCGTCGAACGCGCCGCGCGGCTGCGGGTCAGTCGGCGCCGCCGGACGCGGTCGCCGCCGCGCGCAGGCGGCGCACCGTTTCGCGCGGACCGAGCACGACCAGTCGCCAACCGTCCTGTAGCACGAGATCGGGCACGGCCAGCAGCGGCTCGTAGCCGTGCGCCCCGGGGCGCATCGCCATCACCACGACGGCGCCGGCAAGTTCCTCGGGCGGCAGCGCGTCGACGGAGAGCCCGTTCCACGCGTCGGGCAGTGGGATCGTGCGCAGTTCGTGGCCCGGCGGCAGCAACAGGTGGTCGCCGCCGACGCCGATGCTGCCGGTGCGTCGCTGCTGGCCGAGCACCTCGTCGCCGAGAGTCGTCAGCACGTCTTGGTGGCGAACGCGACCGAGCAGCCGCGGGTTGGCGACCGACTCGATGACGGCGACCTCGCGCAGTTCCGGGTCGTCGAACAGCGGCAGCAGCGCCGCGAGCGACTGATCGGGTCGCGCCGTCACCGCCGGCCGGGTCATGTCGGCGGCAATCACGACCGAGGTCAGGCTCGGGTCGTTGAGGAAATTCTTCACGTCCTGCAGTTCGATGCGGCCGACCACGTGGCCGGCTTCGTCCTGCACGTAGACCGTGTCGCCGCGGTGCGCCGCCAGCAGGCTCATCACGGCCGTGAAGCTCGCTGTGTCGCGCACCGCCAGCGCGTCGCCGCGCAACACGTCGCGGACGTAGGTGGCGCGGATCGCGAGATCCTCGATGCCTCCGGGCTGGTCTTCGCCCTTGGCGCGGAATGCGGCCGTGTAGTAGCTCTCGCGGTCGAGCAGTGACGCGGTGATGCTGGCGGCGATGCTGCACAGCATGACAGGCAGGGTCAGCTCGTAGTGACCGGTCAGCTCGAAGACGAGCACCAGCGCGGTCACCGGCGCGTGCATCGTCGCCGCGGTCAGGCCGGCCATGCCGACGAACACGTAGGCGGTGCGTTCGCCGGCGTCGAGCGCGGTGAATGTGCCGAGCGCCTGCGCGAACAGCGCGCCGAGGGCGGCGCCGATGACGAGGTTGGGCGTGAAGATGCCGCCGAGCCCGCCGGAACCGACCGACGCGATCGTCGCCACCTGCTTCCACAGGAACAGCGTCAGCACGACGCCGAGTCCGGTGTCGCCGCTGGCGACCCGGCGGATGACGTCGATGCCGTTGCCCCAGGCTTCGGGCATGAACGTGCCGATGCCGCCGACGACGAGCCCGCCGAGCGCCATCGTCGCCGGCAGCGGCAGGCGCAGCGCGGCAAAGGCACGACGACCCCAGGTCAGGCCGGCGCGGAAGTAGATGCCGCCGAAGCCGCACAGCACGCCGAGCACGATCGCCGCCAGGATCAGCGACCACGTCAGCTCGGTGCCGCTCGCGGCCGCCGCTTCCTGGTAGACGGCGCCTTCGTCGAGCAGCTGCTTGCGCACGATCGTCGCCAGCACCGACGACAGCACGATGGGCGCGCAGACATCCATCGCGAAGTTGCCGAGCACGACCTCCATCACGAAGATCGCGCCGGCGATCGGCGCGTTGTAGGAGGTTGCCATGCCGGCGGCGATGCCGCAGCCGATCAGCACCGCGCGCGGGCGTGAGCCGATGCGCGTCCAACGCGCCAGCAGCGTCGCCGCCATCGCCGCGAGGTGGGAGTTGGCGCCCTCGCGACCGATCGAGCCGCCGCTGCCGATGGTGCACGCCGAGGAGATCATCTGCACGACGGTGTCGCGCAGGCGCAGCGCGCCCTTGCGCAGCTGCACCATGATCACGAGGTCGGCGATGCCGAACGGCGGCCTCTTGTTGCCGAGGATCAGCAGCAAGAGGCCGGCGCACAGGCCGCCGAGCGTCGGCACCAGCAACGTCTGCCACCACGCCAGGTTGGCGCGCACGGCGTCGGGCAGCGACTGCTGGTCGGCGCGGCCGGTCAGCAGGTTCTGGATCGCGTCCAGCCCCTTCTGGAAGCCGCTGCCGAGCAGGCCGCCGGCGACGCCGACGACCGCCGCGAGCAGGAAGATCGCGAAGGCGCGGAGCGGCAGGCCCTTCTGCTTCGTCATCGGCAAGCGCCAAGGGTCGGTCGGCGGCCGTCTGGCGTCAAGCGTCGTCCCGTGCCGGCTCCGCAGACGGCGCATCGCCGGCGTCATCGCCCCGGTCGCGCGCGCCGTGGCCGCCGCGGCGCTTGGTGGCGGCCCGGCGATTGGGTAGCCTGCGCCGCGATGCCTGCTGGCCGCGCCCAGCGCCTGCTCGATCTCTGCTTCGCGGCCGCAGCCGGCGCGCTGCTGCTGGCGTTGGCGCAGTGGCTCGTGCCAGCCGCTGCCGCGCCGTTCCCTGGCCACGGCGAGCGCTTCGCGGCCATGGCTGCCAATCCGCTCGGTTGCGACGGCGCCTTCCCGCACCGCGTGCTGTGGCCGCTGCTGGCCGGCGCGGCGGCGGCGTGCGGGCTCGGCGTCGTCGGCTTCAGCGCGCTGTGCAACGGCGCGTTGCTCGCGACCGTGTTCTTCGTCGTGAGCGGGCGCACCGGCCGTCGCGTCGACGGCGCGCTCGCGGCCGCCGCGGTCACCGTGAGCGGCGGCGTGCTGGTCTATCAGACCATGGCGTGCTTCAGCGATCCGCTGTGCCTCGCACTGCTGCTGCTGGCGGCGCACTGGGCGGCGCGACCTTGGCGGCTGTGGCCGTGCGCGCTGCTCGGCGCGCTCAGCCACGAGCTGATGCTGTTCTTCGGGCCATGGCTGTTCTGGCTGCGGTTGCGCCACGGCGGCTCGTGGCGCGGCGATGGCCTCGCCGGCGCGCTGGTCGTCGCGGCGTACGGCGCTTGGCGGCTGTTCGTCGCCGCGCAGGCGCCACCAGGCGGCTACGCGGCGGGCTACTACGTCGAGAACAACTTCTGGGCGCCGTGGCTGCTGCCGGCGCTGTGGGCGTTGTGGTTGCTGGTGGTCGTCGCCGAGTTCGGGCCGCTGCTCGCGGTCGTCGCCGCCGGCTGGCGCAGCGGCGCGGCGCCGGTCGGCGGCCGGCTCGGCCTGCTGCTGTTCGTGTTCGGCGTGCTGCCGCTGATGTGGTTCGCGTACGACGTCATGCGCTTCGCGGCGTTGCTCGCCGTGCCGCTGGCCTTGTGCGCCGCCGACCTGCTGCAGCGCGGCGGCGCGCGCGCTCGCATGGCCTTGGCGGCGCTCGTCGTCGCCGGCGCAGTGACCTACGCCTTCGAGCATCCCGTGGCTTCGCAGCAGGGCGGGGCCACGTTCACCCGCGTGTCGGGCGACGTGCTGCAGTTGGCGGCGCCGCACGTGCCGCCGCGGCAGGAGGGCGTGCCGCCCCAGCCAGTGCCGCTCGCCCCGGCGATGGCCGTCACCGGCGAACTGCTCGCGCGCCACGCCGGCACGTTCGTCGCCGTCGCCGCGGCGCTCGTCGGCGCCGGCGCGCTCGGCCTGCTGCTCGCGCGCTACGTCGCTTCGGCGAGCGCTGCCGGCAGCGCGCCCGACACGCGCCGGAACGCCTCGCCGTAGCCGCGGCCACGCAGGTGCACGAGCGAGCGGTAGGCCGACAGGCCGCCGAGGCAGTGGTCGTACTGCGTGTAGGCGATCTGGCTCTGGTGGGTGAGCATCGCCGCCTGCTTCTGCGCGAACACCGCGGTCGTCTCGACGATGACGTCGGGCACCATCGCGTTCCACACTTCGTAGCCGAGCGCGAGGCCGCGGAAGCCGGCCGCCGCCAGCGCGCGCGTGACGATCACGTGCAGGCGGTGGTGGTCGGGATGGCCGTCGTGTTCCCACGGCAGGTAGACGACGTCGGGCCGGTGCTCGGCGAGTTCGCGCGCCGCCAGCGCCGCGGCGTTCTGCAGGTCGGTCTCGCTGAGCACGTGGCCGTCGGGAAAGCCCCAGAAGCGCACATCGTGCACGCCGAGCAGGCGCAGCCCTTCCTGCGACTCGCGCCGGCGCAGCGCCGCGAATGCGCCGGGCGCGTGGCGGCCGTCGGGATCGCCCGACGTGCCGTCGGTCGCGACGACGACGCGCACCGCGTCGCCCTGTGCGGCGTGCATGGCGAGCACGCCGCCGGGGCCGGCGACCTCATCGTCGGGATGCGGCGCGAAGGCGAGCACGCGCCCGGCGGGGACACGCCGCCACAGCACGGGCAGCGGCGGCAGGCTCGGTTTGGCGGCGGTCACACCGGCATCTTGGTCGCTGGCCGCCGGCAAGGGAAGGGCGCGCTCGCCGGCTTCGGTCACCGCGGCTTCGCCGCCGCCGCGGCGAACTGCCAGAGGTCTTCGGCGTCGAGCACGCGCCGCGGGCCGTCGCCGTGCAGCCATGCGCGCGCGGCGGCGTCGCCGCGCAGATGGCAGTCCCAGAACGCGGTCGACAGCGCCAGGATCGAGCGGTGGTGCATCGCCTTGCGCGCCTTCGTCTCGCCGCGCAGCGGCGCCTCGCCGAACGCCGAGTGCTCGGCTTCGTGCAGCACCAACTCGTAGCGGTCGATCGACGTCGGCAGCGCCGGGTAGACCTTGCGGCGGTCCGCGGGGTCGCGGTCGGGGTCGAGGATCGGCGAGCCATCGTGCGTGCCGGTCATCAGCAGCCAAGGGATCTGCACGTCGCCAAACGCCTTGCGCACGTCGACGCGCGCCGGTGGGGCGGGACTCATGGGCAGCGCCGCGTCGATGCGGTTGTCCCGAAAGCGCGCGCCAATCAACGGCGCCGACTGGCCGCCGACGCACTGCGTCGTCTGCGCGCCGAACGAATGACCGCACAGGCCGACGCGCTCGAGGTCGAGTCGGCCGTGCAGTTCGTGCTTGGCGTCGGCATGCCAGAGGGCGAGCTGGTCCAGCGCCTTGCTGACGTCCTCGCAACGCAGCCCGAGGTTCTGCATGGATGCGGCCGCGCGCAGCGAGCCCATGCGCTCGCGCAGCGGCGCGTCGCGCCAGACCGCCTCGTCGCTGCCTGGGTGCTGCAGGAACACGCAGACGTAGCCGCGCTTGCTCCAGTGCGTCCCGAGGTACGGCGAGTTGTCGCGCGAGCCGCCGAGGCCGTGGCTCCAGACGATCACCGGCGCTGGCGTCGGCGGCGTCGTCGCCGCCGGCAGGTAGACGCGCACTGGGATGGCGCGGTCGCGAGTCGCGTCGAGGAACGACAGCGCCAGCGACGGCGCTTCGCCGTCGGGCACGGCGAGCGGGTCGTAGGCGGCGGGTTCGGGCGACCCGGCGGGAACGGCAGCCGGCGCGGCGGGCTTTGCCGGCAGTTCTTGCGGCAGCAGCGCCAACGCCGCGAGCGTGATTGGGATCATGCCGCCGTATTGTAGGACGCCGGCGCAGGGATGTCAGCGCGCCGGCGACTGTGCCGCCGTTGCCTTGGCGATGGCGTCGGGCACGCATGCGTGGCCGACGCACGCCGCGGGCAACGCTTCGCCGAGCTCGGGCACGTCGACGCGGCGTTCCTGCGTCTCGATCTGCGCGACGCGCAGGACCCGGCCTTCGCACGTGTCGCCGACGGTGAAGTGGTCGGGCTGTCCGGCCGCCAGCTCGGTGTCGTCGGGGCCGGTCAGCAACTGCACGATCGGACGGTCCGGGCAGGTCGTCTGCGCGCGCACGACCGCGCGCGCGCCGTCAGCGAGGCGCAGCCGCGTGCCGTCCGGAAAGAGGCCGATGGTCTGCACGAACGCGCGCAGCCAGCCGCGATCGAAATCGCGCGGATCGCGGCTCATCACCGCGTAGGCCTCGATCGGCGTCAGCGCCCGCTTGTAGGGCCGGATCGACGTCAGCGCTTCGAATACGTCGCAGACGCGGATGAGCCGGCTGGCGCCGCTCGGACGCACCGGCACGGTCGCGTCCGGGTAGCCGCCCTCGGCGCCCATGTGGTGGCAGAACGCGGCGCCGACCGCGGTCAGCTCGACGCGCTCCTTCTGCTCGAGCAGGATCTGCGCGCCAAGGCGCGGGTGCTGCGCCATCGCGCGCCATTCCGCCTCGTCGAGCGGGCCCTGCTTGAACAGCACTTCCTGCGGCACCTTGGACTTGCCGATGTCGTGCAGCAGCGCGGCCGAGCCAATGCGGACCAGTTCGTCGCGGCCGTGGCCGAGCCGGCGCGCGACCTGCAGCGCCAGCAGCGCGACGCGCACCGAGTGGCCGACGGTGAATCGATCCACGTCGTCCTGCGTCGCCAGCGCCAGCAGGTGGCTCGGCTCGTCGAAGTCGGCGAGCGTGCGTTCGACCACCGCGGCGGCGTCGTCGATGGTCAGCTCCAGGTCGCGCAGCGCGCGGCAATGGTTGTCTTGCAGGCTCTCGGCGAGCTCCTGGTAGTGGCGCAGCGCGCGCGCCTCGGGATCGAGCGCGGCGCGGCGGTTGCCGGGATCGCCGATGCTGCGCAGCGTCACGCCGACGTTGCGCACGCCGAACGCCGACAGCGCCGCCTCGCGGTTCTCGCGCGTGAAGGCGGAGACGTTGGCGCGCAGCAGCAGCAGGTCGAACAGGCGGTTGCACTCGGCGGCGTCGAGGCCGGCGTGGAAGGCCAGCATGGCGATGCCGCGCTCGGAGCAGCGCCGCAGCAGCGAGCGCGCCTGTAGGCTCGGTCCGTCGAGCGGCACGCCGTCGTAGCAGATTCGGTCGTCGTCGAACTGCAGCAGCAGCGGCGACTCGGCGCCGACCGCAGCGGCGGTGCGCAGCGTCGCAACGACGTCGGTGAGCGTGTCCTCGACCCAGCGGCTGTCGCGCTCGTGCACTTGGCGATTGAGCGCGGCGACGACGAAGGCGTTGACGAACGCGACGACGGCATCGCGCCGGATCTGGCCGAGTGCGAGACTCATGGCTGCTCCGTTGCCGGCGTCGACTCGGTGGCGATCGCGTTGGCGACGCGGCGAGCGACGGCCGCGATCGCCTCGGCGACGGCAGGGTCATCGGCGAGGCCGGTGAGCAGACACTGGCGCAGGCGCGCGGCAGTTTCCTCGACGTCGGCGCCGGGACTGGCGCCGAGCCGTTCGCGCAGCAGCGCACGGGCGGTGTCGGCGGCGATGGGGTCGGCGCCCAGCGCGGCATCGGTCAGGACCGCGAGCGCCTCGATGGCAGCGTGATCGTCGAGCTGCGGTGGCGTGCCGTCATCGGCGAGCCGCGCCGGCAGCGCGCGCAGTTCGTCCGCTGGCACGGCCTCGAGCCGCTGCTGGCCGCCGGGCGACGCGGCGCGGACCGCGGGTGTTGGCACCTGCAGGCGCGCCAGCATGGCCTCGGTCGACGCCGCCAGCATGGCCTCGAGCTGCGCGTCGCGCCCATGGAAGACCGACGTCGGCAGCGCCGACGAGTTCTTCACCTCGGTGCGCAGCTGCAACCGCCATTGGGCGACCGTCTCGGGGAACCGTTCCCCCTCCTGCTGGTTGCCAAGGCGCGTTCGCAGCGACATACGACCGGGCTATCGACCAGGGTCTGAGCCCCGGTGAAGGCGCTCTGCCGGCGGCTGCGGAAACCGCCTGCAAGCGGTTGCGGCTCGGTGGGATCGGCTCGATGCTGCCGGCGATGGAACGCATCGCAGTCGTCAGCGCCAGGCGCACCCCGATCGGCAAGTTTCTGGGCGGCCTGTCGCCGTTGTCGGCGGTCGACCTGGGCGCGCACGCGGTCGCGGCCGCGCTCGCCGCCGCTGGCGTCGCGCCGACCGACGTCGAGGAGTGCATTCTGGGCCAGGCTCGCCAGCTCGGTTCGGGCCCCAACCCGGCTCGCCAGGTCGCCATCAAGGCCGGCTGCGGCGACGGCTGCGTCGCCCTGACCGTCAACAAGGCCTGCGGCAGCAGCCTCAAGGCGATCGACCTCGCGCGCGCGGCGATCCTGCTGGACGGCCGCAAGGTGGTGGTCGCCGGCGGCATGGAGAGCATGACGAACATCCCGTTCCTGCTGCCCGACTTCCGCAACGGTTACCGCCTCGGCCACGTCGAGGTGAAGGACGGCAACTATCAGGACGGCTTCACCTGCGGCATCCTCGGCGAGCCGATGGGCATGACTGCCGAGTACCTCGCCGACGACTACAAGATCGGCCGCGCCGAGCAGGACGAGTACGCGCTGCGCTCGCACCAGCGCGGCGAAGCGGCGCAGCAGGCGGGACGCTTTGGCGACGAGATCGCGCCGGTGACGATCCAGGGGCGCAAGGGCACGGTCACCGTCGCCACCGACGAACACGTGCGCCCGGGCGTGGCGCTCGACGACCTGCAGAAGCTGCCGCCGGTGTTCCGACCCAAGGTCGGCACCGTGCACGCCGGCAACAGCTCGGGCATCACCGACGGTGGCGCCGCGCTCGTTTTGATGCCCGCCAGCGAGGTCGCGCGCCGCGGTCTGCGACCGCTGGCGTGGCTCGGCGCCTCGGCGACCGCTGGCGTGTCGCCGCGCATCATGGGCATCGGCCCGGTGCCGGCGGTGAAGACGCTGCTGCGGAAGAACGGCCGCCAACTCGCCGACTACGACCTCGTCGAGCTCAACGAGGCCTTCGCCGCGCAGATGCTCGCTTGCCTGCGCGACCTGCCGATCGCCGCCGACCGGCTCAACGTCAACGGCGGCGCGATCGCCCTCGGCCACCCGATCGGCGCCACCGGCGCGCGCATCGTCGTCACGCTGTTGCACGAACTCGCGCGCCGCGGCGGCAAGCGTGGCCTCGCGACGCTGTGCATGAGTGGCGGCATGGGCCTCGCGCTCGAGTTCGAGCGCTGACCGCCGGTGATCGCTACGTTTGCCCCGGTGTCGCACTTACGCTCTGCGCCGCCCACGAATCCCCTATGCTCCGCCGCACCTCCGCCGCGTCCCTTCTCCTGCTCGCCAGCTGCGCCCTCGGCCGCCAGGACGTCAACGAACCGATCGACGGCGCCGCGCTGCGCGCGTTCCAGCCCGGCGCGACGAAAGCCGCCGAGGTCGTCGCTGCCCTCGGCGCGCCGACGGAGGTGGTGCAACTCGGCCGCCGCAGCGCCTACCGCTACGACGCGACGCGCACGAAGAGCTCGGCGCTGTTCCTCGGCGTGATCAACTTCGGCAACCAGGACGCGCGCCAGGACCGCGTCTGGCTGTTCTTCGACGACAAGGATGTGCTGTTGCACTACGGCGCGACGCTGTCGACGCACCGCACGCAGTACGCGCTGCCGTGGGAGGACGTGCACGAGCCCGAGGACCACGCTGCGCGCGACGCCAAGCGCGCGGAGTCGGGCCGGTGAGTCGGCCGACGACCCGCTGCGCCGCGGCGATGCTGCTGGCGCTGCCCGCCTGTGTCACCGGCTCCTACGACCGCGTGCGCCTGCAGGAGCCCGTCGCCGAAGCCGACCTCGCCGGCCTCGCGCCCGGGCGCTCGTCGCTCGGCGAGTGTCTGCAGCGCCTCGGCGCGCCGTGGCGCGTCGTCGAATACGACGTCGACGTCGACGGCAACGCCGGCGCGGCGCTGCTGTGGACCTGGCGCGACGCCGCTGGCTGGGGCATCGAAGTGCAGTACGGCGACGAGAACCTCTCCGGCAGCGTTTCGTACGACGCGGTCACGGCTGAGCAGCCGGCGTGCATGCTGTGGTTCGACCATCTCCTCGTGCTGCAGCGCTGGCGCTTTGGCACGGCTGGCGACCTGTTGCCGCGCCGGCAGCGACCAGCGCCGTTCGCTGCCGCCGCCGGCGCGTGATCGTGACGGCCACGGCGCGCGGGACTAGCGCGCCCCGCCGCGCCGCCGCTATGACCTTTCGCCCGCACCCAGCCATGCCCCGCTTCGCCCTCGCCCTGTTCGCCTTCGCCCTGCCCGCCCTGCCCGCGCAGCAACTGCCGGGCGTCCGCATGACGCTGATCACGCGTCCGCTGGCGACTGCGCGCGGCGAACTCGAAGCGCGCCTCGTGATCGAGGCGACCGCCGACGCCGAGGTGCCCGGCGACCTGCTTTCCGGCGTGAACCTCGCGGTGCGCTGCGATGGCGCCGAGCTGCCGCCGATCACGCGGCCGGGCAAGGGCGGCGTCGTGCCACTCGCCGCCGGCACGCGCGTCGAGCGCGCGCTGCGCCTGCCGGGCAGCGCGCTGCTGCCGTCGCCGACGCACGGCGCGGTCGGCCGTGTGACGCTCGCGCTCACCGACCATCCCGACGTCGCCTGTTCGCTGCAGGTCGCGCCGGATCCAGCGCAGGTCGACCTCGCCGCGCTCGACCTCGCCAAGACCGAGGTCGTGCTGATCACCAACTATGGCGAGATGCGGCTCGCCTTCCGCCCCGACAAGGCCAAGGGCCACGTCGAGAACTTCGTCAAGCTGTGCCTGCAGGGCTTCTACGACGGCACCAAGTTCCACCGCGTGAGCCGCGGCTTCATGGTGCAAGGCGGTTGCCCGTTCACCAAGGACGAGGCGGCGCAGGAGAAGTGGGGCAGCGGCGGCCCGGGCTACGCGATCCCGGCTGAGTTCAACGACCTGCGTCACCTGCGCGGCACGCTGTCGATGGCGCGCACCAGCGACCCGAACTCGGCGGGTTCCGGCTTCTTCGTCTGCCACCGCGAGTCGCCGCACCTCGATCGCAAGTTCACCGCCTTCGGCAACCTCGTCGAGGGCGCGGACACGCTCGATCGCATCGCCGAGGTCCAGGTTGGCGGGCCGACGCGCGAGCTGCCGATCGCGCCGGTCGTGCTGCTCGCGGCGATCGTCCTGCCGGTGAAGAAGTAGTCGCCGGTGGCGTCGGGCGGGGTCGTCGGGCACGATGCCGGGTTCCCGCCATGGATCTCGAATCGACCGATCCCAAAACCATCGAAGCGGTCCTCGTCACCGACAAGGGCCCGCTGGTCGTCACCTTCTTCCCGGAACAGGCGCCGCGGCACGTGCTCAGCTTCCTGACGCTGGCGCAGCAGGGCTTCTACGACGGCGTCGCGTTTCACCGCATCATCCGCAACTTCATGGTGCAGACCGGCTGCCCGCACTCCAAGAAGGGCGCCAAGGGCATGCCGGGCACCGGCGGGCCGGGCTACCAGCTGCCGGCCGAGTTCAACGACGTCCCGCACACGCGTGGCGTGCTGTCGATGGCGCGTGCCCGCGATCCGAACTCGGCGGGCTCGCAGTTCTTCATCGTTCACGGCGACCATGCCAACTTCCTGGATGGTCAGTACACGGTCTTCGGCAAGGTCGAAGAGGGCCTCGACGTGCTCGACGCCATCGCGTCGGTCGAGTGCGACTTCAGCAGCGGCGGCGAGCGCAGCAAGCCGAAGGATCGCGTTGAGATCCGCGGCGTCGAGCTGCGTCCGCGCCAGCAGCGCGAGGCCGCGCAGCCGCAGCAGGATGGAGGGCAGTGAGATGGTCGCTGGCCAACCCGCCTTCGCGCCCGCCGCGTTGCAGAACGTGCAACTGGTCCGCGAGGGCCACCTCGCGATCGTCAGCGTCAACCGCCCGAGCAAGCTGAACGCGCTCGACGACCAGACGATCGCCGAGCTCGACGCGACGTTCGCGGCGCTCGACGCCGACGCGGCGGTGGGCGCGGTGGTGCTGACCGGCGCTGGCGAGAAGGCCTTCGTCGCCGGCGCCGACATTGGCGTGCTCAGCAAGCAAGGCGTGCTCGACGGCAAGCAGAACGCGCTGCGCGGCCAGGCACTGACGCTGCGCATCGAGAACCTGGGCAAGCCGGTGGTCGCCGCCATCAACGGCTTCGCGCTCGGCGGCGGTCTCGAGCTGGCGCTGGCGTGCGACGTGCGCTTCGCCGCCAAGACCGCCAAGCTCGGCCTGCCCGAGGTCTCGCTCGGCATCATCCCGGGCTACGGCGGCACGCAGCGGCTGCCGCGGCTGTGCGGCACGGGCGCGGCGCTGCAGCTGATCCTGACCGGCGACCCGGTGACCGCCGACGAGGCGCTGCGCATCGGCCTCGTCAACGGCGTCTGCGAGCCGGCCGAGCTGCTGGCGCACTGCAAGACGGTGGCGCTGCGCATGGTCTCCCGCGGCCCGCAGGCGCTGGCGCTCGCCAAGCAGGCGGTGCGCCGCGGCGCGCACATGCCGCTGGCCGACGCGCTGCAGCTCGAGTCCGACCTGTTCGGCATCGTCAGCAGCACGGCGGAGTTCAAGGAAGGCATGACCGCCTTCCTGGAGAAGCGGAAGCCGTCCTGGCTGCGCGCGTGAGCGGCGACGCCGGCGCTGCGCCGTTCGCGGCGTTGCTGGCGGCCGCGCGCGGCGGCCCGGTGGCGCTGCTGCACGGCGGCGGCCAGGGGCCGGCGTGGCTGTGCACCGAGCCGGTCGCGGCGTTGACGCTGGCGGCTGGCGGCTGGCGCGGCGCATGGGCGCGCCTCGACGCCTTCCTGCAGACGCACCGCGAGCGCCGCTGCGTCGGCTGGCTCGGCTACGACCTCGGGCTCGACGTCGAGGCGTGGCCGCTGGCGCTTGCCGACGACTTCCCCGTGCCCGTGCTGCACGTCGCCGCCTACGGCCGCGTGCAGGAGTTTGCGCCGGCGGTCCCGACCGGCGCGCCGCCGCTGCCGCCCGCCGACGAGCTGCGCGCGCATGTGACGCAGGCCAATTACGAAGCGCGCGTCGCCGCCGTCGTCGAGCACATTCGCGCCGGCGACGTCTTCCAGGCCAACCTGACGCAGCCGTTCAGCGGTCGCTGGCAAGGCGATCCGCGGGCGCTGTTCTGGCGGCTGTGCGAGCAGAGTCCGGCGCCGTTCGCCGCCTACGTCGAGGACGGCCAGGGCACGGCGGTGCTCAGCAGCTCGCCGGAGGAGTTCCTGTGGCGCGATGGCGAAGCGGTGCGCACGCGGCCGATCAAGGGCACGCGGCCGCGCGCGGCGCAGCGCGGCGAAGACGAACGCCTGCTCGCCGAGCTGGTCGGCAGCGAGAAGGACCAGGCCGAGCTGGCGATGATCGTCGACTTGCTGCGCAACGACCTGGGCAAGGTGGCGAAGATCGGCTCCGTGCGCGTCGGCCCGTTCCCCGAGCATCGTTCGTATGCGCAGGTGCACCACCTGTTCGCCACCGTGCTCGCCGAGCTGCATCCCGGCACGTCGCACGTCGACCTGCTGCGCGCGACGTTCCCCGGCGGCTCGATCACCGGCTGCCCGAAGCTGCGGTGCCTGGAGATCCTCGAACAACTCGAAGTAGCGCGCCGCGGCGTCTACACCGGCGCGATCGGCTGGTTCGGCCCCGGCGATGCCATGTGGCTCAACATCGCGATCCGCACGCTGGCGCTGCGCGACGGCGCGCTGCGCGGCAACGCCGGCGGCGGCGTGACGGCGCTCAGCGACCCGCAGGCCGAGTGGCGCGAGACGCTGGCGAAGATGGCGGGCATCGAGCGCGCGCTGCAGCGCCGCGTCAGCGTGCCGGAGGCCGAAGGGTGACCGCGTGGGTCGATGGCCGGATCGTCGCCGACGGGGCGCTGCCGCGTCGCGCTGGCGTGGCGCCATTCGAGACGATGGGGGCGCGCGTGGGCGAGCTGCCGCTGTGGGACCGTCACCTCGCGCGCCTGCGCGGATCGGTCGCGCGTCTCGGGCTGGCGTGGCGCGAGCCGGTCGGCCTGCGCGCGGCGGCGAGCGAACTGCTGCGCGCCAACGACCGCGCCGACGGCGTGCTGCGGCTCGCAGTCGTGCCGACGGCGGCCGGTGTGTCGACCGTGGTGGTCGTGCGCGCGCGCTCGCCGGTCAAGGTCGTGCAACTGCTGCCGACGGTGGTCGAGCGGCCGTCCGCGGCGCCGCCGGGCGACCTCAAGGCCGAGCCGCGCAGTTACTACGACGCCGTGCGGCAGCAGGCCCAGGACGGTCAGGCCGACGACGGCCTCGTGCTCGCCAGCGATGGCGCGCTGCTCGAGACCGCGCTCGGCAACCTGTGGTTGTTCGTCGCCGGCCAATGGCTCACGCCGGCGCTCGACGGTCGCGTCCTGCCCGGCGTCGCGCGCGCGCTGCTGTGCGCTGGCCTGCGCGCGCGTGGGATAGCCGTCGACGAACGTGTCTGCGACCTCGGCGACCTGCATCGCGCCGAGGCGCTCGCCGTCAGCAACGCCGTGCACGGGCCGCGGCCAGCCTGCCTCGTCGGGCAGCCGGCGAACGCGGCGCCGACCGCGCGCGACCTGCAACCGATCTGGCGCACGGCGTTCGGCGGCTGATCGTTCGTTCGCAAGCGGCGGACCGCGGCGGCGGACGCCGATTGCCCGGAGCGCGCGTCGCGGCGACGATGGCGGCATGCGTCTGCCATGGCTCGCTCGCGTGCTGCCGCCGGTCGTGCTCGTCGTCGGCGCGGCGATCGCTTTCGCGGCGTGGCCGTGGGGCGGGACGGTCGTCGCCGACGGCATGCTGTGGATCCCCGGCGGCGAAGCCGTGCTTGGCAGTCAGAATGGCGACGCCGACGCGCCACTGCATCGCGTGCGCGTTTCGGGCTTCTGGCTCGACAGGACCGAGGTGACCAACGCGCAGTTCGCCGCGTTCGTCGCTGCCACCGGCCACGTCACCGACGCCGAGCGGCCGCCGTCGAAGACCGACGTGCCCGACCTGCCCGACGACCAGCGCGTCGCCGGTTCGCTGGTGTTCACGCCGCCGCCCGACGCCGTCGACCTGCGCGCGTTCTGGTCGTGGTGGCGCTTCGTGCCCGGCGCCAACTGGCGGCAGCCCGACGGTCCGGGCTCGTCGCTCGCGGGCAAGGACGACCATCCGGTCGTGCACGTCAGTTGGCGCGACGCGCAGGCCTACGCGCAGTGGGCCGCCAAGCGCCTGCCGAGCGAGGCGGAGTGGGAGTTCGCCGCGCGCGGTGGTCTCGCCGAAGCGCGCTACGTCTGGGGCGACGCCGCGCCGACCGACGCCGCGCCGCGCGCCAACATCTGGCAGGGCGAGTTCCCGCGCCGCAACACGCTGGCCGACGGCTTCGCCACCACGGCGCCGGTGCGCGCCTTCGCGCCCAACGGCTGCGGCCTGTTCGGCATGAGCGGCAACGTCTGGGAATGGTGCCAGGACTGGTACCACCCGCAGGGCTACGGCGACGGTGCTGCGGTCGCTGTCGATCCGCCGGGGCCGGCCAGCAGCTTCGACCCGCAGGAACCCGGCGCGCACAAGCGCGTGATGCGCGGCGGTTCGTTTCTGTGCAGCGACGCCTACTGCCTGGGCTACCAGCCCGGCACGCGCATGAAGTCGACGCCCGACACGTCGCTCTGCCACACCGGCTTCCGCTGTGCGCGCTCGGCGCCGGCGCCGGCCGGCGGTCGCTGAGGCCGAAGGGCGCGCGCGCGCGGGCCGCCGTCTGGCATGATGCGGCGATGCAGCCGCACGACCACGAGCCCGGCAACATCATCGAGCGCAACCCCGACGGCACCTTCACCAAGGAGACGCTGGCGCGCGCGATCAAGGCGCTGAAGAAGCGCCTCAAGGTGACGCGCCTCGACGACGAGTCGCGGCTCGGCCACGACCCGATGAGCAAGGGCGGCCGCTCGGGCATCGTCGCGGTGAAGCCGCCGACGCAATACCCGCCCGAGGTCTGGCAGGCGCTCGAGCAGAAGGGCCGCGTGCGCATCGATCGCAACGGGCTGGTCGAACTCGTCGAGCAGCCGGGCAATCCCTGACGGCGGCGCGGTCGGCCCGTATCCTCGGCCGGACATGATCCCGAAGCCGCGGAAGTCCTGGTCGTCCCTGTTTGCGCTGTTCGCCGTCACGGCGCTGTTGCTGCCGCGGCTGCTGGTGGCGCAGGCCCCGACGCCGGCCGAGAAGTCGGCGGCGCCGCCGACCGCCGCCGCGCCGACGCGGATCGAGCGGCCGCTGCTGTGGCGCATCGAGCTGCCGACGCCGAGCTACCTCTACGGCACCATCCACCTCGCCGACGAGCGCGTGACCGAGTTGCCGCCGGTCGTCGACGAGGCGTTGGAGCGGTGCGACGCGCTCTACACCGAGCTGCCGATGGACATGGCGCTGCTGCTGAAGCAGATGGGGCGCATGCAGCTTCCCGAGGGCACGACGCTGCGTGGACTGCTCGGCGACGCGCTCTACGACGACGTCGCCGCGTTCGTGCGGCAGAAGGGCGCGTCGATGGCGATGCTCGACCGCATGCAGCCGTGGGCGGTCGGCGCGCAGCTCGGGCTGATCGACCAGATGAAGCAGATGGCCGGCAAGCCGCCCCTCGACATGGTGATCTACCAGCGCGCCAAGCGCGCCGGCAAGAAGGTCGGCGGCCTCGAGACGGTCGAGGAGCAGGTCGCCGTGTTCGCCGACATGACGGTCGAGGAGCAGCGCACGTATGTGAGCGACGCGCTGGCCAACATTCGCGCAGAAGAGGCCGCCGGCAAGAATCCGACGGACGAGCTGCTGCGGCTCTACCTGCAGGGCGACGAGGCGGCGATCGAGGCCAAGGTGCTCGAGTTCCCGCTCACCGACGCCAAGCTGAAGAAGCGCCTCATGGCGCGCCTCGTCGACGACCGCAACGTCGCCATGGCCGACCGCATCGTGCGCAAGCTGCAGGAGGCGCCCGAGCGCGCGCAGGCGTTTGCCGTCGGCGCCGCGCACTACCCCGGCAAGATGGGCGTGCTGGAGCTGCTGCGGCAGCGCGGCTACCGGCTGACGCGCATCGAACTCGCCGCCGACGCCGCCGCGCGCGCCGCCGAGGCCGCCGCGGTCGACGCCGTGATCGCCGACCGCCAGCGGGAGCTCGAGGCGCTGCGCGCCCGCCGCACGAAACTCGCCGAGGCCGGGGCCAAGTGAGCGCCGGCGGCGGCGCCCTCGACCGTCAGCCGTCGGTCAGCCGCTCCGCGCCGCAGTAGACCTCGCACGCCTCGCCGCGGGCGAAGCCGACCAGCGTCGCGCCGGCTTCGGCGCACAGGTCGAAGGCGAGCGCGCTCGGCGCCGACACGGAGACGATCACCGGCAGCCGCAGGCGCAGGCACTTGGCGACGAGGTCGTAGCCAGCGCGGCCCGACAGCACGGCGACGCAGCGGGCGAAGTCGGCGCCGGCGCGGGCGGCTTCGCCGAGCGCCTTGTCGAGCGCGTTGTGGCGACCGACGTCCTCGGCGCAGCCGAGCACGGCGCCGTCGGCGTGGGCGACCAGCGCGCCATGACTGCCGCCGGTCAGCGCGAACAGCTCCTGGCGGTCGGTGAGCGCGCGCAGCCAACCGGCGATGCGCGACCGCGGCAGCTTGGGCACGCCGGGCAGCAGCGGCGGCGCGCCGGTCAGGAGCGCCTGCGGGTCGGCGACGCCGCAGACGCCGCACGAGCTGCGGATCTCGTGCGTGCGCGCGAGGCGATCGCGGCCGAGGCCCTGCGGCGGCGTGCGCAGCGTCACGCACAACTCGTCCGGCCTCGCCGCCTCGGCGTCGCCTGCCACGGCCTCCATGCCGACGACTTCGGCGGCCGCAGGGATCACGCCTTCGCCGAGCAGGAAGCCCAGCGCCAGGTCCTCGTCACGGCCCGGCGTGCGCATGGTCAGCAACTGCTGGCCGTGCACGACGAGCAGCAGCGGCTCCTCGCGCGCCAGCAGATCGCGCCGGCCGTCGGCGAGCGCGCGGCGCGCCGCGCCGGCCGGCGGTTCCGGCACCTCGCCGGCCATCAGTTGCCGATCTGCAGCGCGGCCGCGTTGCCCAGCGAGCCGCCGAACGGGTTGAGCGCCGGGTCGATCGCGAACGGCTGCTGCCACAGCTGCGCGCCGAGCACGCCGTTGTTGTTCGGGATCGCGAGGCTGTAGGACGCCGTGTTGCCGCCGCCGACCAGCGTCGTCAGCACATCGGGGCTGACGTGCAGCAGGCAGTTGGTCAGGCCGAAGCCGGTCATGTTCGCCGGCAGCGAGCCGAACGGCGACGCTGAGTTGCTGAAGCCGGTCAGCATCAGGCCGAGGTTGGCCGGCAGGTTGTTGACGATGACGAACATCGTCGTGCCCACGCGCGGCAGCGTCGCCGGGATCAGCTGCGACACGCCGAGCGTGCCCGGGCAGCCGTTGGCGAAGTTGTTGTAGTAGGCGGGGAAGGCGTCCTGGCTGCAGCAGCGGATGCACCACACGCCGGCGTAGTAGATCGGGCACAGCTGGAATCCGCTGACGGTCGCTAGCGCCGCGTCGCGCCAGCCCTGGCCCTGGATCTCGATCAGGCTGGTGCGCTGCGGCGTCGTGATCGTGTTGCACGTGAACGGGAACGACGGCGGCTGGCTGTTGTCGGTGAAGAAGTTCGCCGGGTAGCCGGTGGCACAGGTGGCCGTTGGGTGCAGGTTGAGGTCCACGCGGAAACAGATGGCGAAGCGCCGCACCGGCGGGCTTCCGGTCGCCGGCGCGGCGCCGACGATGATGTTGTAGGTGCTGGTGTCGAGCGTGTTCAGCGCGTGGCTCTGCACCTGCATGTTGGCGGTCGCCTGCGCCGACAGGCTGAACACCAGCTGGCCCATGTTGGCGACCGCGCCGCTGAAGCTGACGCCGTCGTAGACCTCGACGTCGAGCGCGGCCTGGAAGCCGCCGACGCCGAGCGCTGCGCCCCAGGGCGCCACGACCTGCGTGATGCGCTGCACGGGCATGTTCGCCGGCATCTCGAAGACGACGCCAGCACTCTCGCCTTCGCACAGGCCCTGGATGATCGACACGGCGGTCAGGCCGGTGGGCGCGACCGGCAGCGCGTCGCGCTTCCAGAACGTGCCGGTCGGACAGCCTTGCGCGGCGAGCGACGAAACCAGGGACGTGGCGAGCAGCAGTAGGCGCATGGGAGACTCCGGGTGCCGAGAGCAGAGGACGTGGTCGGGGAAGCATACCGGCGCCTCGTCGCAGCGGCAGCGTCGCCGGCCGGGAAGGTGGCGCAGGGGGACGCGACCTCCGCGCTCCCTTGGCGCCCACGACAACGCTAGCATCGCCCGTCGCATGCTTCGCCTCGTCTCCCTCGGCGGCATCTTCGTGATGATCGCCCTCTGCTTCGCCCTGTCGCACAACCGCCGCGCCATCAAGTGGAGCCTGGTGGCCAAGGGCCTGCTGCTACAGGCTTTGCTTGGCTTCGTGTTCCTCTACTGGGACGCCGGCAACGCCGCCCTGCAGGCCTTTGGCGGCAAGGTCGACGGCTTCCTCAAGCTGGCGCAAGGCGGCGCCGAGTTCGTCTTCGGCGCGCTGGCGCAGGGCGACAAGGTCGCCGCGGCCTTTGGCGCGCAGAGCGGCTTCCTGTTCGCCTTCATGGTGTTGCCGACGCTGATCTTCTTCAGCGCCTTCATGGCGGTGCTCTACCACTTCGGCGTCATGCAGCTGATCGTGCGCGCGATGGCGGCGGTGATGGTCCGCGTGCTCGGCACGTCGGGCAGCGAGTCGACATCGGCGTGCGCCAACATCTTCGTTGGCCAGACCGAGGCGCCGCTGCTGGTGCGGCCGTTTCTGCCGCGCATGACGATGAGCGAGCTGCACGCCGTCATGGTCGGCGGCTTCGCCACCATCGCCGGCGGCGTGTTCGCGCTGTACATCGGTTTCGGCGTCAGCGCCGGCCACCTGATGGTCGGCTCGGTGATGGCGGTGCCCGCCGGCCTGGTCTGCACGAAGATCATGTGGCCGGAGACTGAGCCGAGCGAGACGCTCGGCCGCGTCGGCAAGGTCCAGACCGAGGCGTACGGCAACGTCGTCGAGGCGGCGGCGGCCGGCGCTGGCGACGGCCTCAAGCTGGCGCTCAACGTCGGCGCCATGCTGATCGCCTTCCTCGGCCTCGTCGCAGTGCTGAACGCCACGATGACGACGCTGTTCCACCCGTCGCTGACGGTGCAGAACGTGCTGGCGACGGCCTTCTACCCGGTGGCGATGGTGATGGGCGTGCAGGGCAGCGAGGTCGGCCTGCTGGCCGAACTGCTCGGCACCAAGATCGCCGTCACCGAGTTGGTCGCGTACAGCAAGCTCGGCCCGATGGTGAAGGCCGGCGAGGTCTCGCCGCGCACGGCGATGATCGCCAGCTTCGCGCTGTGCGGGTTCGCCAACATCGGCAGCGTCGCGATCCAGGTCGGCGGTCTGAGCGCCATGGCGCCCGATCGGCGCGCTGACCTCGCGCGCATCGGTCTGCGCGCGATGCTCGGCGGCGCGATCGCCACCTGCATGACCGCCTGCGTCGCCGGCGTTCTCGGCAGCGAGGGCGGCGCGTGACCGCGGCGAACGAACGCGACGTCGTCGCCGCGGCGGCGGCGTTCGTGCGCCAGCGGCTGGGCGCCGAGCGCTGCGCGGCGCTGCGCCTTGGCCTCGTGCTCGGCAGCGGGCTCAAGGACTTCGCCAAGCAGGTGAAGCAACCGATCGAGGTGCCGTTCGCCGAGGTGCCCGGCTGGCCGGCGCCGCACGTCGAGGGCCATGGCAGCTCGCTGGTGGTTGGCGAGGTCGGCGGCACGCCGGTCGCGTGCTTGTCGGGCCGCGTGCACCTGTACGAGGGTTGGCAGCCGCGCGAGGTCGTGCGCGCGGTGCGCACGCTGCGCACGGTCGGCGTGCCGGCGTTCCTGCTGACCAACGCCGCCGGCGGCATCGGCGACGACCTGTCGGCCGGCGACCTGATGGCGATCCGCGACCACGTCAACCTCACCGGCAGCTCGCCGCTCGTCGGTCCGCACGAACCGGCCTTCGGACCGCGCTTTCCCGACCAGACCAACGTCTGGTCGCCGCGACTGCGGGCGCTGCTGGCCTCGTGCGGCGCGCGGCTACGCCCTGGCGTCTACGCCGGCCTGCTCGGCCCGACCTACGAGACGCCGGCGGAAGTGCGCATGTTGCAGGCGCTCGGCGTCGATGCGGTGGGCATGAGCACCGTGCACGAGGCCATTGCGCTCAATGCGATGGGGGCCGAGGTCGTCGGCCTGTCGCTGGTCACCAACCTCGCCGCCGGCATCTCGCCGACGCCGCTGGCGCACGACGAAGTGGTCGCCGCCGGCAAGCAGGCGGCGGCAACGCTGACCGCGCTGGTGACGACATTCTGCCGCAAGCTCGGCGGGGGCAAGGCGGGCGCATGACCTCGAGCCTGACGATCCGGCCTTACCGTCCGGGCGACGAGGCCGCGATCCTGAAGACCTTCAATCTCGTGTTCCGCGAGGTCTGCGGTCCGAGCTACGTCGACCGCACGCTGGAGCAGTGGCAGTGGGCCTACCTGCGCAACCCGGCGGGGCACCGCATCTCGCTGGCGATCGACGACGACGGCATGGTGGCGTCGCAGTACGCCGGCATGCCGATGCGCTACGACACGCCGTGGGGCGAGCAGCTGTTCGTGCACTGCGTCGACTCGATGACGCATCCGAACTACCGCCAGGGACTCAAGGCCAAGAGCTTGTTCGTCGAGACCTGCATGCCGTTCTGGGCGCACAGCCGCACGATCGGCGACGCGCTGTTCTACGGCTTCCCGGTCGACGCCGCGTTCCGCATCGGCCAGCGCTATCTCAAGTACGAGCTGATGACGGTGATCGACTACCTGATCCGCGACCGCGAACTGGCCCCGCTGCCAGCGCCGCCGGGCATCGAGGTGAGCAAGGTCGCCGCCGTGCCGCTGGACGTCGGCGGCCTGTACGACCGCGTGCGTGAGGACAAGCGGTGCCTGCTGCGGCGCGACTGCCGCTACCTGCAGTGGCGCTACGTCGAGAACCCGGCGCGCGCCGACTACGAGATCTGGACCGCGCGCCGCGCCGGCCGCCTGTGTGGCCTGATGGTGCTCAAGCCCGATTCCGGCCTCGCGCCCGACGCGGCGACGATCGTCGACTGGCTCGTGCCGGAGGCCGACAGCGAGGCGCAGGACGCGCTGCTGGCGGCGGCGGCGCGGCGCCAGCGCGAGGCGGGCCGGCAGCGGCTGATGACCGTGATGCCGCCGTGGTCGGTTGAGGCCAAGCGCTTCGCCGAGCGCGGTTTCGTCTGGACGGCTTCATCGACATGGATGCAGCGGCGCATGATCCACAACGTCTGCAAGCCGGAATTCACGCCGGAGTACCTGGCGACGACGTGGTGGTACACGCTCGGCGACAGTGATCTGGCGTGATCGGCGCCGCGCTTCCTTCACCCGGCGGGCTCTGGTAACAAGCGAACCCGGATGCTGACCTCCGCGATCCTGCTCGGCCCGCAGCGCCACATGCGCATCGTCAAGCCAGCGCTCGACGCGCTGTTGCCCGACGACGGCCGTCCGGTGGCGCTGGCGTCGCCCGGCTGGGAGGAGCGCGAGGGCGAGGACCAGGAGTTCCGCGAGCACGTCGGCCGCACGGTCGTCAACCTCGAGGTCTGGACCCGCGTCGAGCGCATCTTCGAGCGCGATCGCGAACTGCTGACGGCGATGCGCGAGCGGCACGACATGCTGCGGCGCGTGCAGGAGCTTTACCGTTTGCGCCTGCAGGGGGCGCTCACGGCGGCGCGCGAGCTGATGGCCAAGCCCGGCAAGGACGTCTGGCTCGACGCCGAACGCCACGACGCGCTGGTCATGCTGCAAGGCATCGACAGCCAGCATGTCGAGCGCGTGCGGCAGGTTCACGACAAGTTCGAGGCGCGCTGGCGGCCGGCCGAGCGCGACGCCGTGCAGTGCGAGAAGCGAGCGCTGCAGAAGCTGCTGGCCGACGCCGGTTGCCTGTGCCTCGCCGGCGGCCACATCGCCGTGCTGCTGCACCGGCTGCGCCTGTTCGACGTGCTCGGGTTGCACGGCGATCGTCCCATCGTCGCGTGGTCGGCCGGCGCGATGGCGCTGACCGAGCGCATCGTGCTGTTCCACGACTCGACGCCGCAGGGCGGCGGCTGCACCGAGGTGATGGAAGCCGGCTTCAACCGCCTGCCCGACCTCGTCGCGCTGCCGCACGCCAAGAAGCGCGTCGACGTCGGCGATCCGCGCAACGTCCAGTTGTTCGCGCGTCGCTTCGCGCCGGCGATGTGCGTGCTGCTCGACGACGGCTCGCGCATCGATTGGAACGGCCGCCGCTGGTCGGCGCAGTCCGGCACCAACCGCCTCAGCGAGGACGGCTGGGTCGAGGAGGTCGGCGCATGAGCCTGCTGCAGCGCATTGAGGACGCGGTGGCGAGCGGTTCGCACGCCGTCGACGAGTTGATTGCGACGACCGAGTTCCCGCACGTCGAGGGCCGCTCGGTGACGTTCCTGTTCCTGGGCGAGGCCCAGGAGGTCACGCTGCAGCACTGGATCCACGGTCTGCCCGACACGTTGCCGTTCCGCCGGCTGCGGCACGCCGAGGCGTGGGTGCTACAGATCGACCTGCCGCCGCGCTCGCGCATGGAGTACAAGATCGGTGTGTCAATGTTCGGCCGCAGCTCGATGCTGCGCGACCCGCTGAACAAGCACACCGCGCGCGACCCGTTCGGCGTCAACTCGGTGGTCTACGGCCAGGGCTACAGCCCGCCGGAGTGGAGCCTCGAAGACGCCGAGGCGCGCAAGGGCACGATCGAGGAGCGCCACGTCGACAGCAAGGTCTACGGCGACTGGCGGCCGATCAAGGTCTACCGCCCAGCGCGCTTCCGGCAGACGCGGCGCTATCCGCTGCTCGTCGTGCACGATGGCTTCGACTACCTCAGTTTCGCCAACCTGCAGCAGGTGCTCGACAACCTGATCCACCGGCAGGAGATTCCGCCGCTGATCGCGATCCTGACGCAGGCCAACGACCGCATGCGCGAGTACGCCGCCGACCCGCGGCAGGCCGACTACCTGGTCAAGGACCTCGTGCCGCAGATGGAGCAGATCCTGCCGCTAGTGCGCGAGCCGTCGGCGCGCGCGGTCATGGGAGCGAGTTTCGGCGCGGTGTCGTCGCTGGCGGCGGCGTGGCGGCATCCGGGGTACTTCGGCAAGCTGCTGCTGCAGTCCGGCTCGTTCGTGTTCACCGAGATCGGCGACCACGACCGCGGCCCGGCGTTCGACCCGGTGGTCAAGTTCGTCAACGAGTTCCGCCGGGCGCCGGGCAAGCCGGCCGACAGCGTGTTCGTGTCGTGCGGCGTGTACGAGTCGCTGATCTACTACAACCGCTCGCTGGTGCCGCTGCTCCAGGACACCGGCATGCACGTGCGCTTCCGCGAAGCGCACGACGGCCACAACTGGGAGAACTGGCGCGACCGGCTGCGCGAGGGCCTGACGTGGCTGTTCCCCGGGCCACTCTGGCTGGTCTACGAGTAGCCAGCCGCTCGACAGCGCGGCGTGCGCGCGGCACGTTGCGCGCATGAAGCCGTTGCTGCTGCTCGCCTGCTTTCTGCCGCTCGTCGCCTGCGCCACCGTTGCGCCCGAGCCCGCGCTCGCCGCGTTGCCGGCCGAGGTCGCGCAGGCCGTGGTGGTGCGGCCGCTGCCCAGCGCGCGCACCGACGCGCAGTGGCAGGCGTGGGAGCGCACCGGCGCTGGCTGGCGCGCGGTTGGCGCGCCGGTGGCGTGCGTTGTCGGTCGCAGCGGCGTCGTCGCTGCGGCGCAGAAGCGCGAAGGCGACGGCGGCACGCCGGCCGGCGTGTTCGCGCTACGGCGCGCATTCGGCAAGGACGCTCAGCTCGCGACCAGCCTGCGCTACATCGCGGTGACCGACGATGACCACTGGGTCGACGACCCGCGCGCGCCGCAATACAACCAATGGGTCGTCGGCGCGCCGGGCGTCAGCGCCGAGCGGTTGCGCCGCGACGACGGTCAGTACGATGTCGCGGCGGTGCTGGAGCACAACACCGACCCGGTCGTGCCGGGCATGGGCAGCGCGATCTTCCTGCACGTCTGGAGCGCGCCCGGCGCGCCGACGTCGGGCTGCGTTGCCGCCGCCGAGGTCGACGTGCGTCGACTGCTCGGCTGGCTCCACCGCGCGCGGCGGCCGGTGTGCGTGGTGGTCGGCGGGTGAGCGGCTGCTCGGCCAGAAGCCAGTGTCGTTGCGGCGCGCGTCGCTGGTCTTGAACGCGAGACTGCTGGTGGCGTCGAAGCTGCGCCACTGCGTGTAGTACGTGAATCCGACGTTGGCGATCGCCGGCGGCACGGGCGCGTTGCGGTGGCGCCACCGGGGGCCAGCGTCGCCGCACGTGCGTGACGGGCCGGCCGAAAGGTCGCCGCGCACCGCCTGTTCTGGCTCCGATGCCGATGGATCGGCATAGTGCTCCGCACCGTAGTCCTCCCCATGCCCGCCGTCACCCGCCACATCGGCCTCTCCCTGGGCGCCGACATCTGCTGGCCGCTCGCGTTCGAGCAGATCCTCGCCGACGCCAAGCTCGAGCTGAAGGTCGGCAAGGACGTCGTCCGTTTCGCCACCGAGCGCGTCACGCTCGAGCCGTTCGCGTTGCAGAAGGGCTGCAAGTACGACCTTGTCGTCGACCGGCTGACGCACTGGTTCGCGCTGCAGCGCGAGTGGATCAAGAAGTCGATCCTGATGGACGGGCTGTACGTCTACAACAATCCGTGGTCGGTGCAGAGCTACGAGAAGCACTCGACCTACTGCGCCATGCTCGCGCTCGGGATGCCGATCCCGCCGACGATGATGGTGCCGCAGAAGAACTACGAGTCGAAGAGCGACCTCGAGTTCACGCTCAAGGCCTACGCGCGCCTGTTCGACCTCGGCGCGATCGGCAAGCAGGTCGGCTACCCGCTGTTCATGAAGCCGTACGACGGCGGTGGCTGGCAGGGCGTCACCAAGATCGACGACGAGGTTGCCCTGCGCTCTGGCTACGAGAACAGCGAGAAGTGGCTGATGCACGTGCAGAAGGCCGTCGCCGGCTTCGACCTGTTCGTGCGCGCGGTCGGCATCGGCCCGCAGGTCCGCGTCATCAAGTACGACGCCAGCCAGCCGCTGCACGGCCGCTACACGACGGCGCGCGACTTCTGTAGCAAGGACGAGCGCGAGCTGATGGTCGACACCTGCCTGACCATCAACACGTTCTTCGGCTGGGACTTCAACAGCGTCGAGGCGCTGCGCAAGGCCGGCGTCTTCCATCCGATCGACTTCGCCAATCCCTGCCCCGATAGCCAGGTCAACTCGATCCACTACCACTGGCCGTGGTACGTGACGAGCAACCTCAAGTGGGCGATCTTCTGCGCCGCGACGAAGCGCCCGATGCGCAAAACGCTCGACTTCGAGCCCTACTACGCCGTGGCGAAGAAGGATCTGCCGTACCGCGAGAAGCTGCGCGGCTATGCCAAGATCGCGCGCGAGCGCCTGCAGGCCGACGAGTTCGCCGAGTTCGCGCACAAGCACCTGCGGCCGATCGACGAGGCGGCGCAGGCGTGGTTCCGCAGCGACCGCTGCAAGGACGCAATCACCAAGAAGGTCGCTAACATTTACCCAGCGCACGAGGTTGCCGACTTTTCGTCGCGGTTCCTCGAACTGGTCAGGCAGTCGGTCGCCGACGACGAGAAGGAGGCCAAGTCGTGAGCAAGCACAAGATCACGTGGCAGTCGCCCGCGATGGGCGGGCGCGAGATCACGTTCGTCCGCTACGGCGTGTCCGGCAAGCCGCTGCTGCTGTTCCCGACCGCCGGCGGCGACGCCGAGGAGCCCGAGCGCTTCCATCTGATCGACGCAATCGGCGACTTCCTCAGGGACCAGCGGCTCAAGGTGTACGTCGTCGACTCGATCGCCGGGCAGGCCTGGCTCAAGGAGTGCAAGACGCTCGAGCAGGCGGCACAGGTGCAGAACCAATTCGATCATTGCATCTACCACGAGGTCGTGCCGGCCATCCGCCGCGACAGCAACGGCTACGACGGCCTGATCTCGACCGCCGGCGCGTCGATCGGCGCCTTCAACGCGCTCGCCGCGACGTGCCGCCACCCGGACGTGTTCGACAAGGCCATCTGCCTGTCGGGCACCTACAACATGAACAAGTTCCTCGAGGGCCGCATCACTCGCGAGTACATCGAGAGCTCGCCGCTCGACTTCGTGCCGCACCTCGGCGGCGAACACCTCGAGCTGCTCAAGAAGCGCTTCATCCTGCTGGCGCACGGCCAGGGTGACTACGAGGACCCAGAGCAGAGTTGGAGCGTCGCGCGCGTGCTCGGTTCCAAGGGCGTGCCCAACCGCGTCGACGCGTGGGGCAAGGAATGGCGGCACGACTGGGTGACGTGGCGCAAGATGCTGCCGCAGTTCCTCGGCGAGCTGCTGCCGGCGAAGGCCGCCACGTCGTGACGGTGGCGCGGTCGGCGCCGTCGCGTCGGCGCGTCCATCCGGCCGTCGCAGCGACCCTCGCGCTGCTCGGCCTCGTCGTCGCAGCGGCGGTGGTCGAGGCCGGCTTCCGGCTGTCCTGGCGGCTGCCGCCGTGGTTCGCCGAGTTCGGCCAGGCGGGCATGTACGCGGCGACCGCCGACGGCGACGTCGGCCTGCGGCCCGGGTACCGCGGCACGCTGCGCGTCGACGTCGACACGACGATCGCCATCAACTCGCTCGGCATGCGCGGTCCGGAGCCCGCCCCGAAGGCCGACGGCGACCGGCGCGTGCTGCTGCTGGGCGACTCGATCGTCTGGGGCTACGGCGTCGAGGCCGACGAGACGTTCGCCGCGCGGCTCGGCCCGCGGCTGTCGACGGCGTGGACGGCGTGCGCGACGGGCAATGGCGGCGTGCCCGGCTACGGCAGCAAGCACATGGCCGCGCAGATGGCGCGGCTGGACGCGCCCTTCGGCGCCGACGCATTCGTCGTCTGCGGTTATCTCGGCAACGATCCCCTCGACGACGCGGCGCCCCGACGCACGGTGTTCGCCGGACTGATGCTGCAGGGCGCGTGGGCGCGGCTGGTCGAGTCGTCGCCGCGCGCGCGGCTGATGTATCGCTCGCGCGCCGCGCTGTGGTTCGAGAGCTGGCTGGCCAACGCGCATCCCGAGCGGTCGCTGATCGCGCAATTCCGCTTCCTGCCCGAGGAGGACGAAGCGATCAAGGGCTTCACGCCGCAGCGGCTGTTCGCCGGGCTGTTCCTCGACGCGATCGACGAGAAGGCGGTCTGGGACGCGGGCGCGCCGCCGGTGATCCCGCGCAGCCTGGCGTCGTTGCGCGGCTCGCTCGAACGCATGCGCGGCCTCGCCAAGGGCCGGCCGCTCGTCTTCGTCGTCATGCCGACGCTGTGGCAGGTGGTGGAGGAGCGCCGTGTCGCGCGCGTGCGCGAATGCGGCATCGACCCGGCGACCACTGAGCGCGGGCTGGCGCAGCGGCGGTGGCTCGAGACCGCCAAGGCGGCAGGCGTGCCAGCGCTCGACGCGACGCCGATCCTCGCGGCCGCGCCGGACCCGGCGGCGCTGTTCCTGTCCGACGGCGGCCACCTCAGCGTCGCCGGCCACGAAGCGATCGCCGTCTGGTTGGCGCAGGAACTCGCGCGGCTCTGGCGCTAGCAACCGGCGCGACGGCACGCCGCGCCGCCCAGCACGCGCCGCCTAGCACGCGTCGCAACCGCCGCGAATCCAAGCGCCGGGTCGGCGCGCGTCCCGCCCCGCAGTCGCCTAGCCCGCCCGCGCGCTCACGTCCACTGCTGGCCGCGCGCGACGACCACGATGCCGGTCGACGACACCGTGAAGCGCTTGCGGTCGGCCTCGGCGTCGTAGCCGATCACCGTGCCGTCGGGCACCTCGTTCCACTTGTCGACGATCACCCGGCGCAGCTTGCAGTTCTTGCCGATGCGCGCGCCGCGCATGACGATGCACTCGTCGAGGCTGGTGTGCTCGTCGACGTAGACGAGGTTGCTGAGCAGCGAGCGCTTGACGTGCGCGCCGGAGACGACGACGCCGGGGCAGAGCAGGGAGTCCTGCACCTCGGCGTTGCGGCCGTTCGGCCCTTCCGAGAACACCGTCTTGGCCGGCGGGTCGTTGTGCCACAGCGTGTAGGTCGGCCAGTCCTTGCGGTACAGGTTCAGCTGCGGCTTGACGTTGCACAGGTCCATGTTGGCCTCGAAGAAGGCCTCGATGGTGCCGACGTCGCGCCAGTACGGCTTCTCGTCGCCGGGCAGGCCGCGGAACGCGTGCGCGTAGACCGGGACCTGGTGGATCATGCGCGGGATGACGTGGTGGCCGAAGTCGCCGCCCTCGCCCTCGGGCAGGGCGTTGTCCTCGCGCAGCCGCTTGACCAGTTCCTTGGTCTCGAACACGTAGATGCCCATCGACGCGAGGCACCAGCCGGGCTGGCCGGGGATCTGCGGCGCGTCCTTCTTGGGCTTCTCGACGAAGCCGATGATGCGGCCGTCGGCGGCGACCTGCAGGATGCCGAAGCTCGACGCCTCGGACGCCGGGATCCTCACCGCGCCGATGGTCAGCGCCGCGCCGTTGTCGACGTGCTCGCGCAGCATGTCGCGGTAGTCCATCTGGTAGATGTGGTCGCCCGACAGCACGACGACGTTCGTCGGGTTCCAGTCCTCGATCGAGTCGAGGTTGTGGAAGATCGCGTCGGCGGTGCCGCGGTACCACTTGCCGACCGAGACGTGGTGCGGCGGGCTGCAGGTGATCCACTGCTCGAGGCGGCGCGGCAGGAAGTTCCAGCCGAAGCGGATGTGCTCCTCGAGCGAGCGCGCCTGGTACTGCGTCAGCAGGTGGATGCGGCGCAGCCCCGAGTGGATGCAGTTGCTCAGCGTGAAGTCGATGATCCGGTAGCAGCCGCCGAACGGCACGGCCGGCTTGGCGCGGTGGGTGGTCAGCGGCTTCAGCCGGCTGCCTTCGCCGCCGGCGAGGATGAAGACGAGCGTGTTGCGGAGGTCGAGGTTGGCCATGGGCGCGGGCCTTGCGACAAGACGCGAACGAGAGCCGACGCGGAAGGATGCAGGCGCGGGCGTCGCGGCGACAGATGTTGCCGGCGATTACTGCGCCGAACCGCCGTTGATACGGCTGGTTGCCGTCGTAGGCTCGTCGGCCGTGTCGGGCGACCGATGCCCCTTGTGATGCCCACGCCACGCTCCACCGCACCGACTGCGATCGCGTCCGCTCCGGCGGCGGCGCCGGCCGATGCCGAGTGGCTGCTGACCGACGGCGCGGGCGGTTACGCCTGTGGCGCGGTCGACGGGGTGCCGCGGCGCCGGTACCACGGGCTGTGGATCGCTCGGCCGGCCGGCAGCGCGCGGCGCCATGCGATCGTCAGCGGACTCGACGAGCGCGTCGTCCAGGGCGAGCGCGTCGCCTCGCTCGGGCGGACGCACTGGGCCGATCAGCCGCAGCCGTCGCGCCCAGACGCCGACGTCGCCTTCGCGGCCGGGCCGCTGCCGGCGTGGACGATCGACGGCGACGGCTTCGCGCTGACGCGCACGATCGCCCTGCAGCGCGCTGGCAACGGTCAGCCGCCGGTCTGCCTCGTTCGGTGGCGCAATCGCGGCGCTGCGCGCGTGCGCCTGTCCGTGCGCCCGCTGCTGAGCTGGTGCGATGCCGACCGCCTGCCGCCGGCCGACGACCGCTTCGACGGCGCGATCCAGGCGCAGGGCGCGAGCTGGGGCGTGCGCCCGGACGAGCGCTTGCCGACGCTGTGGCTGACCGCCGACGGCGTCGCCGCCTTCCGTGGCGAGCCGGCGTGGTATCGCGGCTTCCTCTGCGCCACCGATCGCGAGCGCGGCTACGACTTCGTCGGCGATCGCTGGTCGCCGGGCACGCTCGAACTCGACGTTGGCCCAGGCCACGCCGCGACGATCGCCTTCGCGCTCGGCGCGCCGTGCGACGATCCGGATGCGGCCTTCGTGCTCGCGGCAGCGGCGGCGACGCGCGCGCACGGCGACGAGCTGGCGGCTCGCGACCGGTTGTTCGCGCGGCTCGCGCGCGGCGCCGACGACTTCCTTTACCGCGCCGACGGCGAGCGGCTCGGCGTGCTCGCCGGCTTCCCGTGGTTTGGCGAATGGGGGCGCGACATGTTCGTCGCGCTGCCCGGCCTAACGCTCACGCGCGGTCGTCGCGACCTCTGCGCCGAGGCGCTGCGCGGGGCGCTGCCGTTCCTGCGCCGCGGCCTGCTGCCCAACGTCTACGGCGCGACGCCGGCGGCGAGCCAATACGATAGCTGCGACGCGGCGCTGTGGTTCGCGCTGGCCGTGCAGCGCTTCGCCGACGCCGGCGGCGACGAGGAGTTCGTTGCGCGCGAGCTCGTGCCGGCGCTGGCTTCGATCGCGCGCGCGTACGAGGAGGGCACTGGCCTCGGCCTGGCCACCGACGCGAGCGGCCTGCTGCGCGCCGGCCGCGCCGACCTCAACGCGACCTGGATGGACGCGCGCACCGGCGACGGGCCGGTGACGCCGCGTTCGGGCCTGCCGGTCGAGATCCAGGCGCTGTGGCACTCGCTGCTGGCGTTCCTCGCCGAGCGCGATGCCTCGACGTGGCGGACGGCGCGCGACCGCTGCGCCGAGGCCTTCGTCAAGGCGTTCTGGCTGGCGGACGGCGAACGTCTCGCCGACTGCGTGCACGACGGCGGCGCCGACACGAGTGTGCGGCCCAACATGCTGGTCGCCGCGGCGCTGCCGCGCTCGCCGCTGACCCAGGCGCAGCGCGCCGGCTGCGTCGCCGCGGCCGAGGCGGAGCTCGTCGTGCCGGTCGGCCTGCGCACGCTGTCGCCGCGCGACGCCGCGTACCGCGGCCGCTACGAGGGCGACCAGCAACGCCGGGATCGCGCGTACCACCAGGGCACGGCGTGGCCGTGGCTCGCCGGCTTCTACGTCGAGGCGGCGCTGCGCGCGGCCCCGAAGTCGAAGCGCCGCACGGCGACGCGCCTGCGCGCGTGGCTCGACGGCTTCGCGCCGGAGCTCGACCGCGCCGGCCTCGGCCACGTCAGCGAGGTCTTCGACGGCGACTCGCCGCATCGGCCGGGCGGCACGTTCGCGCAGGCCTGGAACACCGGCGAGCTGTTGCGCGCGCTCGCCTTGGTGACGGAGGCGCAGGCGTGATCGACGTCGTGTTCTACTTCCAGGCGCACCAGCCGTACCGGCTGCGCAAGTGGAAGCCCGACGACCGCATCCAGCGGCTCGACCTGTTCGATGAGCCGCTCAACCGGCTGGTCGCCGAGCGCGTTGCCGAGCGCTGCTATCTGCCGATGAACCGGCTGTTGCTCGACGCCATCGAGCGGACCGACGGCCAGTTCCGCTGCGCCTTCTCGTTGTCGGGCACGGTGATCCAGCAACTGCGCGACTGGGCGCCCGACGCGCTCGACAGCTTCGTCGACCTAGCCGACTCGGGGAACGTCGAGTTCCTGTGCGAGACGAGCCAGCACAGCCTCGCCGCGCTCGCCGACCTCGACGAGTTCGTGGCCCAGGTCGAGACGCAGCGCGCGCTCGTCACCGACCTGTTCGGCGCGCCCGGAACCTTCCGCAACACCGAGCTGATCCTCGACAACCGCATCTGCGCCAAGGTCGAGCAGCTCGGCTTCGGCTGCATGATCGGCGAGGGCGCCGACCGGCTGCTCGGCTGGCGGAGTCCGCAGGTGCCGTACCGCCCCAAGGGCTGCAAGTCGCTCAAGCTGCTGCTGCGCAGCTACTCGTTGTCGGACGACATCGCCTTCCGATTCTCGAACCCTAAGTGGCCCTCGTACCCGCTGTTTGCCGATACATACGCGGGCTGGCTCCACGACGTTCCACCGCCGGCGCAGTTCATCGGCCTGTTCATGGACTACGAGACGTTCGGCGAGCACCAGGGAGCCCACACCGGCATCCTCGACTTCATGCGCTGCCTGCCCGAGCAGGTGCTGCAGCGCAACGGCTTCCGCTTTCGCACGCCCGCCCAGGTCGCCGCCGAGCGCGAGGCCGCGGCCGAGCTCGACATGCCGACGCCGGTGTCATGGGCCGACGCCGAGCGCAACGTGACGGCCTGGCTCGGCAACCCGATGCAGAAGGCCGCGCACGCCGCGATCTACGCGTTGCGCGCCGACGTTGTCGCGCTCGCTGAGGACCGCCCCGATCTCCTCGCCGCGTGGCGCAAGCTGACCACGTCGGACCATGTGTACTACGTCGCCACCAAGCACCACAGCGACGCCGAGGTGCACGAGTACTTCAGTCCTTACGACTCGCCGCACGCCGCGTTCGTGACGGTGATGACCGCCGTCGACCATCTGCGCGCGCAGGTCGAGAAGGCGAAGAAGAAGCGCAGCCAGTGACCATGTCGGACCGTCCGTTCACACTCTTCGAGATCAGCTGGGAGGTCTGCAACAAGGTCGGTGGCATCCACACGGTGCTGTCGAGCAAGGCTGCGACCGCCGTCGAGCGGTTCGGCGCCGACTACGTCGTGATCGGCCCGCAGCTGCTCGGCGGCACCGGCGCGCAGCCACCGTTCGACGAAGAGCCGGGCCACGAGGAATTCGTCGCCGCTTGCCAGAAGATCGGCGTGCCGGTGCGCGTCGGCCGCTGGCGCATCCCGGGCCGCCCGCGCTGCATCCTGGTCGGCTTCTCCGGTCTCTACGAGCAGAAGAACGGCATCCTCGCCGGCCTGTGGGAGCGGCACGAGGTCGACTCCATCGCCGGCGACTGGGACTACGTCGAGCCGGTGCTGTTCTCCATCGCCGCGGCCAAGGTGATCGAGCTGTGGTGGGAGGAGCGCCTCGCCCCGTGCCACCGTCGCGCCGTCGTGCAGGCGCACGAGTGGATGACCGGCGCCGCGCTGCTGTACCTGCAGGAGCGCATCCCAAGCATCGGCACCGTGTTCACCACGCATGCGACCATCCTCGGCCGCGCGCTCGCGTCGCTCGGCATCACGCCCGATCCCAAGGCTGCCGACAACGGCCTCGGCGGCAAGGCGGTCGACGACCTTGCGCGCCAGCACGGCGTGCAGGCCAAGCACTCGCTCGAGGGCGTCTGCGCTCGCAAGGCGGACGTGTTCACCACGGTCAGCGCCATCACCGCCGCCGAGGCCGAGTTGCTGCACCGCCGCAGGGTCGATGTGCTGCTGCCCAACGGCATCGACCTCGCCGTCGTCGACCAGCTCGCCGCTGGCGACCGGGCGGCGACGCGACGCGAACTGGCGCGCGTCGCCAAGGCCGTGCTCGGCGAGGATGTCGCCGACGCCGCGTTCCTCGCGCTCGCCGGCCGCTATGAGTTCCACAACAAGGGCATCGAACTGCTGCTCGACGCGCTCGCGGCGATGAAGGACGGCGTGGGCCGCCGCGTCGTCGCGTTCCTGCTCGTGCCGGCCGGCAACAGTGGCGCGCGCGGCGAGTTGTTGGAGCGCCTCGCCGGCGGCGAAGCCAATGGGCCGATCGGGCTGTGCACGCACAACCTGTTCGACGAGGCCAACGACCCGGTGCACACGCACTGCAAGCGCCTAGGCCTCGACAACGCCGTCGGCGGCCGGATCAAGGTCGTGCAGGTGCCGATCTACCTGCGCCCCGACGATGGCCTGTTCGGCCGCGAGTACGAGGCCGTGCTCGCCGCCACCGATCTCGGCGCCTACCCGTCGTACTACGAGCCGTGGGGCTATACGCCGCAGGAGGCGATCGCCGTCGGCGTGCCGACGATCACGACCGACCTCGCCGGCTTCGGCCGTTGGGCGGTCGAGGCGGGCCTCGGCCCGGACGACGGCATCACGGTGCTGCCGCGCGAACGCGTGCCGTACGCCGACGTGACGCAGGCGCTGGTCGCCGCGTTCGAGGCGTTCTTCGCCCGCAAGGCCGACCCGGAGAAGGTGCGCGCGCGCTGCCGCGCCGCCGCCGGCCGCACGGCATGGAAGCAGTTCTTCGCCAACTACGAGGCGGCCTACCAGCACGCGATCGGCGCGGTGCAGCAGCGCAGCACCACGGGCGTCGTGCAGTTCCGCCTGCCCAAGCGGGCGCTGCCGTCGCCGGGCTCCGGCACGACGCCGCGCCTGACCGCGTTCGAGGCGTCGGCGACGCTGCCGCAGTCGCTGCGCGGCCTCGAGCGCCTGGCGCGCAACTTCTGGTGGTGCTGGAACGGCGGCGTGCGCCAGCTGTTCGAGGACCTGGCGCCGGGATTCGCCGCGGCCGGCGAGAACCCGGTGGCGTTCCTGCAGGGCGTCTCGCTCGACGCCCTCGAGCGCAAGTCACGCGACGCTGCGTACCTCGCGCGCCTGCAGGCGGTGTGCAGTCGCTTCGACGCTTACATGGCGACGGCGAGCCAGCCGCTGCCGCTGGCCGACGGCGTCGGCGCGCCGGCGCTCTCGCCGCAGCGCCCGATCGCGTACTTCTCGGCCGAGTTCGGCGTGCACCACAGCCTACCGGTCTACAGCGGCGGCCTCGGCATCCTCGCCGGCGACCACCTGAAGTCGGCGAGCGACCTCGGTGTGCCGCTGGTCGGCGTCGGCCTCTTCTACCACTACGGCTACATGGGTCAGCAACTGACCAGTGATGGCCAGCAGATCGCCGCCGACCGCGAGAACCGGCCGGCGAAGCTCGCGCTCGAACTGGTGCGCGCCGCCGACGGGCGGCCGCTCGAGGTGTCGATCCCGCTGCCCGGCCGCGAACTGTTCGTGCGCGCGTGGCGCGCGCAGGTCGGCCGTGTGCCGCTCTACCTGCTCGACACCAACCTGCTCGGGAACAAGCCCGAGGATCGCGCCATCACGCGCAACCTCTACGGCGGCGACAGCGAGACCCGCATCCAGCAGGAGATCGTCCTCGGCCGCGGCGGCGTGCGCATGTTGCGCGCGCTCGACGTCCGGCCGGCGGTCTACCATATGAACGAGGGCCACGCTGCCTTCCTGACCCTTGAGCGCACCAGCCGCATGGTTCGCGGCGAGGGCCTGCCGTTCGAGGCGGCGCGCGAGTACGTCGCGCAGACGACGCTGTTCACCACGCACACACCGGTGCCGGCCGGCCACGACCGCTTCGGCGAGGATCTAGTGCGCCGCTACTTCGGCGACGCCGAGGAGTGGGTGGGCCTGCCGTGGGACCGCTTCTTCGGCCTGGGCCACGCGAGCGGCGGCGCCGGCGACTTCAACATGACCTACTTGGCGATGAACTTCGCCGGCTTCGTCAACGGCGTCAGCCGCATGCACGGCGTCGCCTCGCAGAAGCTGCTGCACACGTTCTGGCCGGGCCTGCTCGAGTCCGAGGTGCCGGTCGCGGCGATCACCAACGGCGTGCACCTTGCGTCGTGGGCGGCGCCTGGCATCGCGAAGCTGCTGCGCGACGACGACGGGCCGGTGCGCCCGGCCGACTTCGCGCACTCCGCGCGCGTAGCGCCCGCCGAGCTATGGCGCGCGCACGAGGCCAGCAAGGCGGCGATGCTCGACGCCGTGCGGGGTTCGCTGACGCGCTGTTTCCAGGCGCGCGGCGACAGCCCGGTCGACCTGGCGGCGATGCTCGCGGGCCTCGACGGCGGGGCGCTCGTGCTCGGCTTCGCGCGCCGCTTCGCGCCGTACAAGCGCGCGCACCTGCTGTTTGCCGATCCGGCGCGACTGCGCGCGATCCTCGAGAACAAGGCGCGGCCGGTCCGCATCATCGTGTCGGGCAAGGCACACCCGCGCGACAAGATGGGCCAAGACATCCTCAGGTCGATCGTGCAGATCGCGCGCAGCCCCGAGTTCCTCGGCAAGGTCTTCTTCGTCGAGGACTACGACATCTCGGTCGCGCGCGCGCTCGTGCAGGGCGTCGACGTATGGGTCAACACGCCGACGCGCTTCGAGGAGGCGAGTGGCACGTCCGGCATGAAGGCCGCCGCCAACGGCGTGCTCAACCTCTCGATCGCCGACGGTTGGTGGCCCGAGGCGGCCGACGGCCGCAACGGCTGGACGATCGGCGCCGACCGGGTCTACGGCACCACGGAGCTGCAGAACCAGGCCGACGCGGCCGTGCTCTACCGGCTGCTCGAGGACGAGATCGCGCCGCTGTACTTCGCGCGCGACGCCGCCGGCGTGCCGCAGGGCTGGGTCGAGCGCATGCTGCACTGCCTCGCGACGGTGCCGACGCTGTTCAACACCGACCGCATGGTCGCCGACTACCTGCAGCAGGCGTACGCGCCGCTGGCGGCCCAGTACTTCGCGCTGCAGGCGGAGAAGAAGGCGCCGGCGCGCGAACGCGCCAAGGAGCACCAGCGCGTTCGGCAGGGCTTCGAGAAGGTGAAGATCGTCGCCGCCAATACCGTCGCGATGGGCGACTTCCAGGTCGGCCAACACCTCGACGTCACGCTCGAGGTCGACCTCGGCGGTCTGCAGCCGACCGACGTCGTCGCCGAACTCTTGCTCACTCGCGGCGAGGGGGCGTCGTCGGAGTCGCTGGTCGTGCCACTGCGCCACGTCGGCGGCAAGGACGGCGCGATCCACGCATTCGCCGGCGGTTGCCGCATCGAGGTCGCCGGCCACTACCGACACGGCATGCGCGTGCGCGTCCCGGCGACGGGGCGCCACGACGCCAAGGTCCGCGGCCTCGTGCTGTGGGCGTGAGCGCGCCGGCGATCCTCGCCGGCACGAGCGGCTTCGCGTACCGCGAGTGGATTCCGGCGTTCTATCCGCCGGGCACGAAGACCAAGGGCCTGCTGGCGGCGTACGCCGCTCGCCTGCCGGCGGTCGAACTGAACCATACGTTCTATCGGATGCCGACCGTCGCGGCGGCGCGCGATTGGCGGGCGCAGGCGCCCGTCGGCTTCCGCTTTGCCGTGAAGGCGCCGATGTCCCTGACCGTGCGCAAGACGGCATTCGATCCCGCGCCCGTCGTCGCCGAACTGCACAAGGCGCTGGCGCCGCTCGGCGACGCGCTCGGCGGCATCTTCCTGCAGTTCCCCGCGCACGTCGCCGCCGACGCGGCGCGGCTCGACGAGTTGCTGGCGGCGATGCCGCGCGATTGGCGCTGTGCCTGCGAGTTCGAGCATCCGTCGTGGGGCTCGGCCGCGACGGCGGAGCTGCTCGTCCGCCATGGCGCGACGCGCGTCGTTCACGACGATGACGACACGCCGGCGGACGCAGACGCCACCGAACCCATGTACGGATGGCAGTATGTTCGCCTGCGCCGCCGCGCGTACTCCGACGACGCCTTGGCGGCGTGGGGGCGGCGCATCGCGGCGGCCGCGCGCGCGCCGTCGTTCGTGTTCTTCCGCCATGAGGCGACAGCCAGCGGCCCGCGCTTCGCGCAGCGACTTCTCGCGCTCGCGCCGCGTTCGCAGTCAGCGCGTGCAAGCCGCCGCTCGCCGCGCTAGCCTCGCGCGCACGCCACGCGCTCCGGTCGCGCGCGGCGCCGGTCCTCGATGCGTCTCACGATCAAGCGGTTGGGCTCGTGGCGACTTCGTGCCCTTGGAGCGCGCCCATGAGGCGCGTCAACTGCGTCGCGACCGCGACGATCAGCCTCGTCGAACTCGCGCACCGCAGTGGCTTGCCCGCGCGTCTGCTGCGGCGTTTCCGGGAACGCGGCGCGATCGAGTCCGCGGACGGCGCCGGCGCGACCTATCCGTTCCGCGCTGCGGCGAGCGCGCGTGCCATCGCGCAGTTGTGGCGCGCGGGCTGGTCGGAAGCGCGCATCGCCCGCGCGTGGCGTATCGCGCGGACTGTCGTCGCCGATCCAGACGAAGCACTGCATGGGCTCCTCGCGTCGCTTGGTTGCCGGCGCGTCACGATCCGCGCCGCCGATGGTCGCCTGCTCGAGGCCGGCGGCCAGCAGGTGTTCGACTTCGCGCCGAAAGCGTCTGCCGGCGGCGTCGCAGCGCTGCGAACCCCCGATGAGTGGTTCATGAGCGGCGTCGCCGCCGAGGCCAACGGTCGGCTCGACGAGGCCGTGCGCAACTACGAGCGCGCGCTCGCCGACAGCACTCCCGACGCGCACTTCAATCTCGGCAACTGCTACCACGCGCTGCGCCGCCGGTGCGACGCGCAGGCCCAGTTCGAAGCGACGGTCGCGCTGGCGCCAGACTACGCCGAGGCGTGGAACAATCTCGGCGTCGTGCGCGGCAGTCGCGGCGACCGCGCGGGCGCGATCGCCGCGCTGCGGCGCGCGCTGGCCCTCGTGCCGCACTACGCCGATGCGCACTACAACCTCGCCGAGGCCCTGGCGGCGGTGGGGGACCTCGAGTCGGCGCGGCGCCACTGGCAGAGCTACCTGGTCTACGACCCGAACAGTCGCTGGGCCGAGCGCGCCCGACGTCGGCTGCGGGTCCGGCGCGGCACCGAGGCGTAGTCCCGACGGCAGAGCGCTGGCGACCGGGTGATGGCGCGGCCGAGCGGTGGGGCGAGCGGCTTCGCACGCCGCGACGGCGTCGATTCGCGCGCTCGTCGGGAGCCACAACTTGGTGTCCAGATTGCGCTTACCCTGGCACGCCCACAGGGGCGAAGTCGCCGCGAAGGGCGTGCGGCACCGACCGCAAGGCCTGCCGCGGCATGCGGGCACTTCGTTTGCAGGGGCAGAGCGCCCCGATGCGGCCGCGGGCCGGCCGCCGCGAGGAGAAGTTCGTTGCGTGGAACCCTCGTCTGCGTAACGTGCTACGACCCTTCTGGCCCGATTCGTCCCCGCGCCAAACGACCCTCGCCCCGCCGAGGGCGCTTTGCATCCAATGAACGTATCTCCCTCGCACTGGCCCAGCCTGTCCGCTCCCGCAGGTCGATCTGTCCCGTGGTCGGTTCTCGCGCTGTCTGCTCTCGCGCTCACCGGTTGCAGCGGCGGCACGAAGGGGGACCCGGACAACCGCGGCGACTTCAAGGTCGTCAGCATCAGCACCGGCACCGGCAGCGTGTACCCGTACCGCATCCGTATCCCCGACATGTTCGGCAACCCGACGTCGACGGTCGTCAACATCGAGAGCGACGCGACGCTGAAGGCGAACGTGAAGGGCAACAACGAAGTGCTGCCGGTCGCCACGCTGCCGACGACGGCCGTGCTGCCCGATGGCAACCCGGGCAATCACTTCCTGAACTTCACGTTCAGCCACAAGCTGCGCATCGACTCGATCCTCAGCCCGCTGCTCGCCGACCAGGGCAACTCGGGCCTGACGGGCTCGCTGTCCATCCTCGCCTACGACCCCGTCACCGAGACGTCGACGACCCTGCGCGGCCGCGGCTTCGTCAACGGCTTCACCTACTACAACGTCGGCGGCACGCTGCAGTTGGTGCAGGCCGTCGAGGCCGACGAGAACACGGGGGTCCGCATCCTGGACGCCCGCGCCGCCGGCTTCCCCAACTTCCCCGGCGCCGCGGACCTCGTCACGAGGAAGTCTTTCGTCTTCGTCGCCGACGACGACAGCGACCTGACGCAGCTCGATCTGTTCCCCGCAGATCGCCTGCTGCGCATCGTCGTCACGAACGCCGTGCGCGACAGCGAGAACGACATCCTGGAGCAGGAGATCGGCGTCGCCACGACGGTCGGTCCGGACACGGTGGCGCCGGAGGTCCTCGGCTACACGTCGATCCCGCAGATTTCGCCCGGCAACAGCCAGACGGGCGTCGACCCACAAACCTCGATCCTGGTGCGCTTCAACAAGCCGGTGCAGCCGGGTAAGGTCGGTACGTTCTTCGATGCGACGCAACTGACCCCGCCGCTCGGCGGCGTGTCGCTGAACGTCACGACGAACGCCGTCAACTTCCCGGTCATCTACTACGCCGATCCAGTCAGTTTCGGCGACCTGATGAACTACATCATCCGGCCGGCGTACACGCTGCCGGGCCAGTCACTGGTCGACGTCACGGTCCAGACCACGACGATCACAAGCCTGCCGGGCCTGACGATCGGCCAGGCAGTGACAACGCAGTACACCACGGGCGAAGGCCCGGGCATCGTCAACGCGCCGGTCGCGCCCGAGGCGATCTACGTCGGCATCGGCGGCGCCGCGCCTGGCGTCTCGGTCATCGACCTCAACGGCTTCGGCCAGGGCACCGGCGACCTGACCAACACGCGTTGGCCGCTCAACCCGAACATCGGCGTCACGGGCGTCGTCCCGACGATGGCGCCGGGCACGTCGAACCTGGACGCCGGCGGCGCGGGCGTGTTGACGCTGACGCAGGACACGACCGGCAACACGCGCCTCGTGCGCGAACCGATCGTCGGCGACGTCACCGACATTCACCTCGGCGCGCCGCTCGACCTCGTCTACAACAACGAGAACATCAACCGAAACGCCAGTCGCAGCAACCAGATGAACCAGCTGCTGGGCGTGGTGCAGCCCGGCAACACGATCACGCAGCCGCCGATCCCGAACCCGCCGCGGCTGGTCTTCCCGCCGCCGAATCCGAACAGTGCGATCTTCGGCGAGGAGCCGGCGGTGAAGTCGTCGCTCGGCCCGCCCGGCGCGCTTGTCACGGCCGGTCCGCCGGCGTGCCTCCCGGTCGGTCTGAACCAACTCGGTGTCGGCAATCCGTTCAGCAGCAGCCAGAACCAGATCGGCGTCTACGGCACCAACTTCATGGGCGTGTTCGTCGGCCCGCAGCCGCCGCCGGCCTCGCCGCCGCCGCCGCCGCCGTTCTGCCCGTTCACCTCGCGCCAGCAGGTCGGCCACTTCTTGTACGTGCTCGATCGCGACAATCGTCAGGTCGTCGTGCTGAACAGCAACCGGTTCACGGTCATCGACACCATCCAGCTGTCGGACCCGGTCAGCATGGCGATGTCGCCGAACCTGACCCGCCTGGCCGTGACGAACTTCTCCAGCTCGTCGGTCAGCTTCATCGACATCAACCCGCTGAGCCAGACGTTGCACCAGGTCGTCAGCGAGACGCGCGTCGACAGCGGCCCGACGGCCGTCGCGTGGCAGCCGGACGGCGAGGACATCCTCTGCGTCTCGACCGATGCCAACTTCCTGACGATCATCAGCGCGTTGGACTTCTCGGTCAAACGCACGGTCGGCGGCTTCTTGAACGCGCCGATCGAGATCGTCGCGACGCCGCGCTACACGGCGACCGGCAACCTGTCGAACGTCTACTACGCGTACATCCTCAACGGCAACGGCAGCATCGCCATCTACGAGTCAGGCCCTGACGGCGTCAACGGCATCGGCTTCAACGACATCATCGGCGCCGTGACGAACGTCAGCTTCCCGCGCGCGCGCTCGATGATCTACGACATCAGCTCGAACCCGGGTGGCGTGCTCATCGGCCACACCGACGACGCCGGCCTGGGTCAGGTCTCCCGTCTCAACCTGACGTCATCGCCGAACGGTCCCCTGCAGCTCAATCCGAGCGCCGGTGGCTTCATCCTGCCGCCGACGTACCGCCAGAAGGAGTGGACCGTCACCCAGCGCATTGGCGGCCTGTCGCCGAGCAACCCGGGCCAGACGCCGCTCAGCGGCAACTCGGTCATCGACCTCTGCAGCGACGAGCTCATCAACTTCGGCGGACTGCTCGGCCAGGGCAGCACCTTCGCGCCGTCGTATACCGCGACCCCGTGGCAGCACTCGGGCAAGCACGTGTTGAAGGCGGGCCCGTTCCCGGCCTACAACCCGCGCCTGTTGTTCGTCGCCATGTCGGACACCGGCAAGGTCGACGTCATCGAACTACAGACCGCGACCAAGATCGCCACGATCTCGGTGCCGGGCGTGCGCGTCGTCGCCAACTACTGGCGCCAGTAGCGCTGGCAGCTGTAGTGCCGTCGGCGTGCCAGCAGCGCGCGCCGACGCGGTGCAGCGGGGGCGGTGGCCGATCGGTCGCCGCCCCCGCGCTGTTTCCAGGCCGCTTCCGCAGGCCTGTCGTTGTCGTTCGCCTCGGCGCAGCCCAGAATCGGCGCATGCCAGACGGCGCCGTGATCCAGCGCATGTTCGCCGAAGTGGCGCCTGGCTACGACCGTGCCAACCGAGCCCTGTCGTTCGGTATCGACGTGCTATGGCGGCGTCGCACCGTGCGCATGGTCGACGCGCGGCCCGGCGAGCGCGGCATCGACGTCTGCGCCGGCACCGGCGACCTGTCGTTCGCGCTGCAGCGCGCCGGGGCCACGGTCCTTGGCGCCGACTTCTGCGCGCCGATGCTGGCGCGAGCGTGCGCCAAGGCAGGAGCCGACCCGAAGGCCCCTCGGTTCCTAGCCGCTGACGCGATGGCCTTGCCGTTCCCGACTGCGTCGTTCGACTTCGCCACCGTCGCCTTCGGCATCCGCAATGTCAGCGACCCGCTGGCGGCCCTGCGCGAGATGGCGCGCGTCGTGCGGCCCGGCGGCCGTGTCGTCGTGCTGGAGTTCACCAAACCGCGCGTGCCTCTGCTGGGCGCGTTCTACCGCTGCTACTTCGGCAAGGTGCTGCCGCGCCTGGGCGCATGGATCTCCGGCGCCCGCAACAATGCCTATCAGTACCTGCACGATTCAGTGATGGCGTTCCCGGAGCGCCAGGACTTCCTCGCGCTCATGGCGGCGGCCGGCCTACAGCGGCCGCGCATGAGCCTGCTCACCGGCGGCATCGCCGCGATCTACCGTGGTGAAGTCGCTGGCTGAGCGCAAGACGGCGAAGCCCGCCGCGCCGGAGAACGCGCCGCCGTCGGGCGGTTACTTCTATTGGTCACGCGACGCCGCCGTCGGCCTGTTCGCAATCCTGCCGCTGTGGCTCATCTACGAGTGCGCGCGGCTGTGGCTGTCGCCTGCCGAGCGCAACGGCGCCGAGGCGCTGCTGCTGCAGCAGATGCATCGGCTTGGCCCCTTCGGCCACCTCGGCGTCAGCGCCGCGTTCTGCCTGCTCATCGCCACAGCCGCGTGGTCGCTCGTGCGCCGGCGCGTGCCCTGGATGCGCTTGGCGGCGGTCATCGCGCTCGAGGGCTGCGTGTACGCGCTGCTGCTCGGCCCGCTGGCTTCGGCGATGGCGGCGTCGGCGACGCGCGTGCTGGCGCTGGCCGATCCATCGACGCTCGCGGTCAACCTCGTCGGCTCGCTCGGCGCCGGCATCTTCGAGGAACTGGTGTTCCGGCTCGGCCTGATGTCCTTGCTGGCGTGGCTCGGCATGCAGGCGCTGCGCGCCTGGTCGTTGCCGTCCTGGATCGCCGGCGTCGTCGCCGTCGTCGCCAGCGCGGTGGTGTTCTCGTGGTTCCACCATGCCTGTGGCCAACCCTACGACCGCCACGTGTTCCTCTACCGCGCGATGGCCGGCATCCTGCTCGGCACGCTGATGTGGTTGCGCGGCATCGGCGTCTGCGTCTACACGCATACCACCTACGATCTCTGGTACTACCTCTCGACTCATGGCGCCTGAAACCGGAGCCCCTTCCGACGCCCCGCAACGCCTCGCCGTGATGTGGTCTGGCGGCAGCGGCATCGCCTATGGACTACGTCTCGTCGAGATCCTGCTGCAATCGGGCCGCGAAGTGCACGTGTCGGCGACCGACGGGGCGCTGCGCGTGCTGCGCCACGAGGCCGGGCTGCCGGTCGATCCGCAGCAGCCAGACCTAGCTGCGCTGTTTCCGGCGGAACTGCGCGCCAACCTGCGCGTGCACGCGCTGGCGGCGGTCGAGGCGGCGCCGTCGTCGGGCAGCGCCGGCATTGGCGCCGTCGTCGTCTGCCCGTGCAGCATGGGCACTCTGGCGCGCATCGCGCATGGTTTCTCCAGCAACCTCGTCGAGCGCGCCGCCGACGTCGCGATCAAGGAGGGCCGGCGGCTGGTGGTGGTGCCGCGCGAGACGCCGCTGTCGCCGATCCATCTGCAGAACATGCTCGACCTCGCGCGCCTTGGCGTCGTCGTGCTGCCGGCGATGCCGGGCTTCTACCACCGGCCCCAGACGGTCGCTGACGTCGTCGACTTCGTCGTCGGCAAGATCCTCGACCGGCTCGGCATCGAGCATCCGATCGTGCGCCGCTGGCAGACGCCGAAGCCGACGCCGAAGACGCCGTACGACGAGGACGAAGAACGATGACGGGCGCGCGCGACCTCGCTGGCCTCGTCAAGCTGTCGCACTCGGTCTTCGCGCTGCCGTTCGCGCTGCTGGCGCTGCTCACCGCCACGGCAGGTCGGCCGTCGCTGTCCCTGCTCGCGCTCGTGGTCGGCGCGGTCGTGGCCGCGCGCACCGCGGCGATGGCGTACAACCGCTTCGCCGATCGCGCCATCGACGCCGCCAACCCGCGCACGGCCGGCCGCGAGATCCCGCGCGGCGCGGTCGCGCCGGCCACGGCGTTGGCGCTCGTCGTCGCCGCCGGCGCGGCCTTCCTCGCCTGCTGCGCGCTGCTGTCGCCGCTTTGCCTGTGGCTCGGCGGCCCGACGCTGCTGTGGCTGCTGGCGTACAGCCACGTGAAGCGCTTCTCGGCGCTGTGCCACCTCTGGCTCGGCGTCGCGCTCGGCATCGCGCCGGTCGCCGCGTGGGTCGCCGCCGACGGCGCCTTCGGGCCGCGGCTCTGGGCGCCGACCGTGCTCGGCCTCGCCGTCGCCGTCTGGGTCGCCGGCTTCGACGTGCTGTACGCCTGCCAGGACGAGGACTTCGACCGCGCGCACGGCCTGCGCTCGCTGCCAGCGCGCCTCGGCGCGCGCGGCGCGATGCACGTCGCCCGCGGACTGCACGCCGCCGCGTTCGCCGGCTTCGTCGCCTTCGGCCGCATGGCTCCGCTCGGCCCCGGCTGGTTGCTCGGCCTCGCCGCCGCCGCCGCCCTGCTGGTGTGGCAGCACCGGCTGCTGCGGCCGGGCGACCTGCGCCGGATCGACATGGCCTTCTTCACCGCCAACGGCATCATCGCCATCCTGTTGCTCGCCGCGGGCTGCCTCGACCTCTACGTGCTGGCCCCGCTGCAGTCCTCCTGACCATGGCGGCTCCCAATCCCGAAGACGAACTGACGCGGCTCGGCAAGCTCGTGCAGAAGGGCTTGCCGCCGTTGCTGGTCGTCACGGGCGTCAACGATCCGTTCCGCGCCGAGGCCGTCGACCGTGCCGTCGCGGCGGTGCCGAAGGACGCGGAACTGCGCCTCGTCGACGCCGGCGACGAGCGCGGTGGCGGGGGCGGCGGTGGCGACGACGACGGCGGCAGCGACGACGACGGCGACGGCGGCGTCGAGACCGCGGCGGCCGACGCGGCAACGGCCTCGTGCCCTGAGTTGCAGGACCTGCGCGGCGGCGGGCTGTTCGCGCGCGCCGCGTTCGTGGTCGTGCGCCGCGCCTCAGGCTGGTGGCAGCGCCATGGCGGCGCCGTCGCGGCGGCGCTGCCGCGCTTTGGCAAGGGCTGCGGCCTCGTCGTCGAGGCGCCGAAGCTCGACAAGCGCAAGAAGGCCGTGCAGCAGTTGCTCAAGCAACTCGCCGACGCCGGCGCGCTGTTCGAGTTCCGCGAGTTGTACGACATGCCGTTCGATCGCACGCGCAGCCCGTTCGAGGGCGAACTGTGCAAGTGGGTGGTCGGTCGCGCGCAGAAGCTCGGCGTGCCGCTGCAGCTCGACGCTGCGTGGTTGCTGGTCATGCAGGTTGGCAAGGCGATACCCGAGCTGCTCGCCGAACTGCAGCGGCTGCGCGATCAGCTCGGCGCCGATCCCAAGCGCAAGCCGCTCGCGCCCGCCGACCTGCGCGGCAAGCTGACCTGTAGCTTCGGCTCGACGCCGTTCGAGTTGGCCGAGGCCGTGCTCGGCGACGACCGCCGCGCCGCGTGGCGTTCGGTGCGCGCGATGTTCGAGCGCGGTGTGCGCAGCAAGGACGGCAAGGCGATGGACCCGGCCGGCGTGCTGCCGTTCGCGACCAGCTGGTTGTTCGGCCAGTTCGCGCAGGCGCTGGAAGGTCGCCAGATGCTCGACGCCGGCGTGTCCGACCGCGACCTGCCGCAGAAGTGCGGCGTGTTCCAGTTCGCCGACCGATTCGTCGCCAATGTCCGCCGCCACGGCCAGCCGCGCCTGCGCCGCGGCATCCAGGCGCTGCACGCCTGCCAGCGGCAGTCGCGCCTCACTGGTGAGGACGCGGACGCGCTGATGGAGCGCTTCCTGGCGCAGTGGTTCGACGGCGCGCCGATCCCGAGCGCGGAGGACCTGGGCCTGTGATCCGCAAGTTGCCGCCCGAGGTCGTCAATCAAATCGCCGCCGGCGAGGTCGTCGAGCGGCCGTCGTCGGTCGTCAAGGAACTGGTCGAGAACGCGCTCGACGCCGGCGCTCGGCGTATCCGCGTCGAGCTGCGCGCCGGCGGCGCCGAGGCGATCGTCGTCATCGACGACGGCGACGGCTTCCTGCCCGAGGACCTGCCGCTCGCATTCGCCAGCCACGCCACCAGCAAGCTCCAGGGCGTCGCCGACCTCGATCACATCGGCAGCCTCGGCTTTCGCGGCGAGGCGCTGGCGTCGATCGGCGCCGTCGCGCGCTGCCGCATCCTGTCGCGCCGCCACGATGCACAGGAAGGTTGGGAAGTGCGCTGCGAGGGCGGTGTCGAGACGTCGCCGCAGCCATGCGGCGCTCCGGCCGGCACGCGCATGGAGGTGCGCGACCTGTTCTTCAACGTGCCGGCGCGGCGGCGCTTCCTCAAGTCGGCTTCGGCCGAACGCGCGCGCATCCAGGAGCTGATCGCCGAGCTGTCGCTGGCGCGGCTCGACGTCGACTTCACGCTCGTTGGCGACGACCGCGAGATCCTGCGCCTGCCGCGCGACGAGTCGCTGGCGCAGCGCTTCGCGCGCTGCTTTGGCGAGGAACTGGCCAAGGGCCTGCTGCCGGTGTCGCGCGCGTTCGACGGCATGAAGGTCGAAGGCCTCGTCGCCGAGCCCGACCTCGCGCGCCGCGACGGCAAACTGGAATTGATGTTCGTCAACGGACGCCTCGCGCGCGAGAGCAGTTCGCTGCACGCCGTGCGGCAGGCGTTCCGCGAGTACCTGATGGGCGGGCGATTCCCGATCTACGCGCTACAGGTCGCGCTGCCGCCTGATCAGGTCGACGTCAACATCCACCCGCGCAAGGCGGAAGTGCGCTTCGTCGAGGCTCGCATGGTCGCAGGGCGGTTGCACGAGACCGTGCGCGCGGCGCTGCTGGGGCGGCTCGGCCTGCCGATGGCCGCCGGCGGCGTGGTGATCGCGCCGGACATGCCACGCGCGCGCAGCGGGTTCCCGCAGCTGCCGCCGTCGCTGTTCGGCGACGCCGTGCTGCCCCCGCCGCCGCCGTCGGCTGCGGGCGCCGAGCCATACGTCGTGCGCGAGCCCGTGGCCGCTCCAGCGCCGGCATTCGCGCGCGGCGCCGCCGCGTCGACGCCTCCTGTCGTGTCGCGGCTCAACCCGTTCCAGCGCGTCACCGGTCGCTACCTGCAGGTGATGGACCTCTATCTGCTGCTTGAGGGCCAGGACGGCCTCATGGTCGTCGACCAGCATGCGCTGCACGAACGCGTCATGTACGAGCAACTGCGGCAGCAGCACGCGGCGCGTGCGGTGCAGAGCCAGCGGCTGCTCGTGCCGACGGTGGTGGAGGTGACACCGGCCGAACTGGCTTGGTTCGAGGCGGCGCAGGAGGCCCTGCAGCAGGAGGGACTGCACGTCGCGCCCTTCGGCCCCGGGGCGATCGCCGTGCACGCGGTGCCGACCGTGCTGGCGCGGCTCGACGCCAGGAAGCTGGTCCGCTCGCTCGTCGTTGGCGACGAGACCGCCGGCATGGCGCCGGTGCGAGAAGCGCTCGCCGACCGCTTCCACTCGATGGCGTGCCGGTCGGCGGTGATGAGCGGCGACCGACTGAACGACGCCGAGATCCAACAACTGCTCGTCGACGCAGCGCGGCTGGAGCACCCGCACAACTGTCCGCACGGACGGCCGACGGTGTTGACGTTCACCGGGCCGGAGCTGGAGCGCTACTTCCGCCGCCGCTGCTGACGCGCCGTCGGCGTCAGCCGCGGCTGCGGTCGAAGTCCTCGGCCTTCAACTCCGGGCGCAGTTGCAGCGTCGTGATGACCGCGCGCGTCTGTAGCGCGTACTTGCCGTCGGCGCCCGTGAACAGGTGCAGGACCTCGCCCGGGACCAGCAGGCCGTCGCGGGCGCGCAGGTCGGTCAGCCGCACGCGTTCGCCGTCGGCGACGTCAGGCTTGCCGTCCTGCATCGGCGCGGCGTCGACCGCGAGCAAGCGGTTCGTGGCAGCGTCGATCCAGACCTTCAACTGCGCTGGCGCGTCGTCGCCGCCTTGGCGCAGCAAGGGAAACGCCGGCAGCGTGCCCGTAACCGTGACGCAGGCGACCCTGGTGGCGCGCGCGACTTCGAGGTCCTCGCGCGTGATCGGCCCGGCCTGCTGCAGCGTGCGCAGCACGTCGCCCGGGGCGAGGAAGCGCAGCAACTGGCGCACGAGGGTCTGCCGGCGCTCGTGCTCGGCGAGGTCCTGGGCGGCGTCAGCGGCGAGCAGGTCGCGCGGCTCGCCCTTGACCAGTTGCCACGGCCCGTTGCGGTCGCGACCGCGCACCACCGGCGCGCCGGCCTGCTTCACCTCGTAGCGCAGCAGCGGGACGACCTTCGTGCCGCCCGGCCGCGTCCATTCGAGGTAGCGCAGGTCGAGGTCGACCTGGCCGCGCTGCTCGGCGTCGCGCGCGACGTAATGCAGCTCGACGGCTCCCTTCAGTGCCGTGACCGCCGGCGTCGGGCCGTCGGGGCGGTGGGCGGCGTCGACGCGCGCGGCGAGACCGTCGAGGCCGCCGGGCGCTGGCGCCGGTTCGGTCTGGCAGACGGCGGCGGCGGCGAGCGTCGCGATGGCGAACGGCGAGAGGAAGGCGCGGAGCATCGCGAGCGTGGGGCGGCGGTGGCAGGGACCGCGGTGCATAGCGTAACTCCGGCGCGCAGCCGGCCAATCTGCCCGGGACGGAAAGCCCGGTTTCTGGCTTGGCGCCGTCGCCGGCCGCGGGTGCGCTGAGGCGGCCGCGCGCAGGGAATCGCCGGCCCGGAGCGGGTCGCCAGATTCGCGTGTGGCCCGACGCGGACCGCACGGCTCCGGGCCGGCATGCGGCATGTCCAAATGCCGTGCCAGGCGCCGGGGGCCGCCGCGATCGCGTTGCCGGGAGGGCAGTGTGGCGGCGGCGTAACGACAAGTCGGCGATGCGTTGACCGGCGGGCCTCCGCCACCTACAGACGGCGCCATGGCCGCAAGCCACGTCCGCGACATCACCGCCGCCAACTTCCAGAAGGATGTCGTCGAGCAATCGATGACCCGTCCCGTCCTGCTCGACTTCTGGGCCACCTGGTGCGGCCCGTGCCGGCAACTCGGCCCGATGCTTGAGCAGCTCGCCGCCGAGCACCACGGCGCCTTCGTGCTTGGCAAGGTCGACGCCGACAAGGAACAGGATCTCGCCTACGCCTTCCAGGTGCAGGGCATCCCGTTCGTCGTGCTGGTCGACGGCGGCCGGCCGGTCGATGCGTTCCAGGGGGTCTTGCCGGAGGCGGAGCTGCGGCGCTTCCTGCAGCGCAACGGCATCGAACCGATCGTGCTGCCGGAAGCGGCGGCCGCTGCGCCGGCGCCGCCGCCGCCACCGGTCGACCCCGACAGCCCGGCGGCCCGCTTCGAGCGCGCTCGCGAAGCCTTTGCCGCCGGCGACGCCATGGCGTTGCGCGCGGCGGCCGAGGGCTTTCCGGAGGAGGACGATCGCTTCGTCTCGGTGCAGCGACTGCTCGGCGGCGCCGACTGGCTCGAGGCCGCGCTCGCCGAGGGCGGGACGGCGGCGGAACGACTGCTCGGCGCGCGTGCGGCGCTGGCCGAAGGCGAAGTGCCCGCGGCGCTCGACGCATTGCTGGCGTCGGTGGCGGCCGACAAGGGCTTCCGCCAGGGCCTTGCGCGCAAGGCGATGCTTGCTTGCTTCACGCTGGTCGGCGAAGACGACGAGATGCTCGACGACTACCGGCGTCGGCTCGCAACGCTGCTGTACTGAGCCCCTGGACGGCCTCGAAGTCCCAAGGCGGCCCTCAGCGGCCTTGGGTCCCCGGGCGCGTGCGGCGCGATCGCGGGCCTGGGGCGCGCGCCATCCGCGCCCTTCCGGCGCGTCACTCCTTGGCGGCGATGTGCATACGGACCAGCTCCGCCAGCGAGTTGGCGCGCGTCTTGCGCATCACGTTGGCGCGGTGGGCCTCGACGGTCTTTGAGCTGAGGCCCAGGCGCGCGGCGACTCCCTTGTTGGCGGCGCCCTGCACGATCAGGTCCATGACCTCCGTCTCGCGCGGCGTCAGCGACGCGAAGCGGCGGCGGATCTCGTCGCGGCCGTGGCTGGCCTCGCGGCGCTGGCGGTCGAGCGCGACCGCCTTCTGCACGGCGTCGACCATCTGCGCCATCGCGAATGGCTTCTCGAGGAAGTCGATGCTGCCGAGCTGGATCGCCTTGACCGCCTCGGAGACCTTCGCCATGCCGCTCATGAAAACGACCGGCAGCTTGCACCCCCGTTGCGCGAGTTCCTTCAGCAGGTCGATTCCCGACATGTCGGGCAGCACGAGGTCGATGACGAGGCAGCCGGGCCGGTGGTCGTCGCAGTCCTTGAGGAAGTCGCCGGCGGCGCCGAAGGTGGCCACCGCGAAGCCGCGCGCGCCGTCGAGGCGGGCGAACTGGCTTCGGATGAGCGTGTCATCCTCGATGACGCGCACCAGCGGCGTCGTCATCGCGGCGTTCGGGACCTTGTTGGGGGAGGGAATGATCGCCGTCCTGTATGCCAGCATCGTCTTGGGTCTCCGATCGGGTGGTCGGACCATCGCCGCGGTTGATCAGCGTCGTGCCGGTCCGACTTGAACCGCAGGGGATGTCCCGCAATTGGCGTTCCCACGATAGAATTCCGCTGCGAACGCCATTCGTTCCGGACGCTGCGACGTGTGCGTAGCCCACCGGTGCAGTTGTGCGGATGGGGGGATCGTCGCCATGCGGGCGCCCCAAGGGATCCGGCGTCGCGGCTGGCGCCACCGCCGCCGTTCCGTATCCTCTTCGCCCCCTTCCTGTGGCCATCCCCCGCGTCACCATCGTCGGCCGTCCGAACGTCGGCAAGTCGAGCCTGCTCAACCGGCTATGCGGGCGCCGCGTCTCGATCGTCGAGCCGACTGCCGGTGTCACCCGCGACCGGGTCGCGGTCGCCGTTCGCTCCGGCGACCGCTCGTTCGAGTTGGTCGACACCGGCGGTCTTGGCCTCGTCGACGAGGAGCAGCTCAAGGACCACATCGAGTCGCAGATCGAGGTCGCGCTGGCGACCGCGGACGTGGTGGTGTTCGTCGTCGACGGCAAGGAGGGCAAGGTGCCCGGCGACGACATGGTCGCGCGCCGGCTGCGCCCGCTCGGCAAGACCGTGTTGCTGGTGGCCAACAAGGTCGAGGCGCATCACGAAGAGATCGCGCTGCCTGAATGGCAGCGGCTTGGCTTCGGCGACCCGATTTCGGTCAGCGCCAAGGAAGGCTTCGGCGCCAGCGTGCTGCTCGAGGCGATCCTCGCGCACTTGCCGCCCAAGGTCGACGAGGAGGACGCCGCTGAGGGCGACGTGCTGCGCTTCGCGATCGTCGGCAAGCGCAACTCCGGCAAGTCGACGCTGCTCAACCAGCTCGCCGGCGAGGAGCGCGTGATCGTCTCGGAGATCCCGGGAACGACCCGCGACGCCGTCGACGTGGCGTTCGAGTTCGACGGCAAGAAGCTGCTGGCGATCGACACCGCCGGCGTGCGCAAGAAGAAGAGCCTAGAGCACGCGATCGAACTGTTCGCGCACTCGCGCAGCAACGACAGCATCCGCCGCAGCCATGTCTGCGTGCACATGTTCGACGTGCGCGAGCCGATCAGTCAGGTCGACAAGAGCCTCGCCGCGTACTGCGTCGAGCACTACAAGCCGGTCATTCTCGTCGGCAACAAGGTCGACCTCGCGCCTGAGCTCGACCTGAAGAAGTGGGACGCCTACATCAAGCAGCAGTTGCCGGGCCTCGACCACGCTCCGGTCGTGTTCATGTCGGCGAAGGACGGCATGAATGTCGACGGCATGCTCGAACTGCTGTTCGAATTGCGCGACCAGACCAAGGTCGAGATACCGACGGCGCGCCTGAACCGCGTGCTGCAGGATGCTCGCGACCGCCAGCTGCCAAGCGCCGGCGGTCACTTCCCGAAGATGTTCTACGGCACGCAGGTCGGCACCGAGCCCTTGCAGGTGCTGATCTTCGTCAACGAGCCGCGGCTATTCCGCGGCCAGTACGAGCGCTTCCTGGTGCAGCAGTTGCGCGAGGCGTTTGACTGCCCCGAGGTGCCGATCAAGGTGTCCTGGAAACGTCGCGAGAAGGTCGTCCTCGGCGGCGATTGAGCGGCGCGTGGCCGGCGCCGCCCGTCGGCGCCGCGGGCGTCAGCGGCGCCAGAAGTTCGGGCTGAACAGCGCCAGCAGCGTCAGCAGCTCGAGGCGGCCGAGCAGCATCTGCGCGGTCATCACCGCCTTGGTCCAGGCCGACAGGCCGCCGTAGCCGCCGAATGGGCCGAAGTTGGGCTCGCCGGCCAGCGTCGCCGCGACGCCGCCCGGCGTCAGCGCCTGCGCGATCGTCGCCGGATCAACGGTCGAGAACGCCGGGCCGCAGTTGCAGACCATGGTCGCGCTGGCGGAAAGCGCGCCGATGAAGCTGAACCGCTCGTCGAACGACAGCACGAAGGCGCCAGCGCAGATCGTCAGCAGCCACATCAGCGCGATCGCCAGCGCCGACGAGATCACGATCGCGGGCAGCGGCTCGTTGTCGATCTTGATGCGTTCGACGATCTTCGGCCGCACGAACTGCCGGATCGTGTAGCCCAGCAGCTTGAGGATCACGAGCAGGCGGACCTGTTTCATGCCACCGGCGGTCGACCCGGAGCAGCCGCCGACCAACATGGCGCTGAACAGCACGAGCAACGCCATCGTCGGCCAAGCCTGGAAGTCACTCGTCGCGTAGCCGGTCGAGGTCAGCACGCTGACGCCGTTGAACGACGCCTGCCGCAGCGCCGGGCCAAACGGCATGCCGGCGCGGCAGAGCGCCAGCGTGCAGACTCCGACCACGACCGCGGTCGAGAGCGTGTACATGCGGAACTCGCCCGAGCGCGCGAGATGGCGCACCGTCTGCCAGCCGCCGCGCCAATGGGCGGCGAGGAAGGCGAAGGAGCCGCCGGCGAGGAACATCGCCACCGTGAGCACGATCTCACCGCCGAGGCTGTCGAATGCGGCGATCGACTCGCGCGTCGAGAAGCCACCCGTCGCCAGCGCGGAGAACGCGTGGCAGATGGCTTCGAACCAGCTGAAGCCGCCGACCCAGACGAGCAGCATCGCGCACCCGGCCGTCAGCGCGGCGTAGATCAGTCCGATGACGCGCGCCTTCTCGATTGCGCGCGGCTGGAACGACTGCGTCGCCACGCCGACCGACTCCGACGTCAGTAGATTCTTGCCCGTCACGCCCATGGCTGGCAGCAGCGCGACGAACACCAGGATGATGCCGATGCCGCCGATCCACTGCAGCAGCGCGCGCCACAGCAGCAGGCTCGGCGGCGCTTCGAGCACCGGCGGGTTGGCGCCGGTGCCCAGCACGGAAGCGCCGGTCGTCGTCAGGCCGCTGACCGTCTCGAACACCGCGTCCGCGGCGGACGGCAGCAGGCCAGACCATTGGAACGGCACGGCGCCGAGGAGACCGGCGAGCACCCACGACAAACCGGCGACGGCGATCGCTTCCTTACGGAAGATCGCGCCATGGTCGCCGCGGCTGCCCAGGCGCAGCAGCAGCGCGACGACGGCGCCGAGCGCGATGCTGGCCAGGAAGCCGGCGGCTGTGGCGAAGCGCCCGTCGTTCGGCTCCTGCAGCGCGACGACGAGCGGCGGCAGCTGCGCGATCGTGAAGAACGTCGCGAAGCCAGCGAGCATGCGCGCGATCTGCGCCGGGTTCATACTGCACACGATCGCCGTCGCCGCGGTCCAGCGCAACGACGGACCGGCGGTCAGGTCGCCAACGCGAGGTCGGCGGCGCGGCGGCCGAGCAGGGGGCCGAACTTGAAGGCGTGGCCGCTGCAGGCGGCGATGGTCACGACCGGCGCGTCGGCTGCGCGCTGGACGCGCAGAGCGTGGCCGTCGGCCATGGTGTAGAGGCAGCGCTCGCTGCGCCGCAGCTGCGTCGGCGCGGCGAAGCGCGCGGCGGCCAGCGCCCGCAGCGCCGGCTCATCGACCGGCGGCAGCACGGCGTCGGGATCGACTGCGGGGCCGGTGGTGCGGTGCAAGGCCAGCTTGAGGCCTCTGCCGACGTCGGGCAGGCCGTAGTGGAAGTCCTCGGCGGTGCGGCCGATCCGGGCCCATACCGGAAAGACGCCAGGAGTCGCGGCGGCCGGGTTCGCGGCGGCGAAGTAGCCGATTTCCTGCGGTTGCACCGCGAGCCGACCTGCGGCGGCTGCGCGCAGCCGCCCGGTCCAGGGCCCCGTCGCGAGCGTCGCGGTGCGCGCGTGGACGGTCCCGGTCGGCGTCGTCGCGACCACGCCGCCGGCCGCGACCGCGAGCGCGCTCACCGGCGTGTTCCAGCGCATGTCGACCCCATGCTCCGTCAGCCACGCGGCCAGCCCTCGCAGCATCGCCGCAGCGAGCACCACGGCGGCGGTGTGGTCGAGCAGCACACCGTCGTCGTCGGCGAAGCGCAGCAATGGGAACTTCGCGCGCGCGGTGGCGACGTCCAGCGCCTCGACGGCAGCGCCGCTGCCGAGCGTCGCACCCGCGTAGCTGGCGAACGGCCCTTCGGCCGGACCGAAGAACACCCCGGGGGTGGCGAGGCGCAGCGGTCGGCCGAGGGCAGCCTCGAGCGCCGGCCAGCAATCGCGGTGGGCCTCCTGCGCCATGGCGACGAAGGTCGGGTCGTCGTACGAGGAGCGGGTGATCCGGGTCTCGCCGTGCGAGCTGCCGCGGGCGTGGCCAGGTTCGAATTGATCACAGACGACGATCCGGCCGGCACGGCGTTGGACCAGCCAAAAGGCGGTGCACAAGCCGTGCACGCCAGCGCCGACGACGAGGTGGTCGCAGACGGTCATGCCGCCAGCATCCCGGCCGGGCGGCGGGGGGCAACGATCGCCCGGTTTCGGGACACCAAGTCACGAGCCTTGCCATCGACCGCACGCGAGCAGTAACCGCTTCCCGCGATCGTCGTTGATATGGGATCCACCCCCATGGCTGGACGGGCGGGCTATAGTTCGCCCTCCGCCTGAGTCTGCCCCGAAGCCGCCGATGAAGGTCACGCTGATCCACCCGCCGGTCTACATCAACAAGAACGGCCTCACCGCGCTCCGTCCGAGCCTGCCGCTCGGCCTTGCGTACATCGCGGCTGTCTTGCGCAACGACAAGCACGACATCCACGTCGTCGACGCACTCGGCGCCGCGCCCGAGCAGATGATCCCCGATGGCGACATCTGGCGTCTTGGCCTCACGCCCGAGGAGATCATCGCGCGCATTCCTGCCGACACGAAGGCGATCGGCGTCACCAGCATGTGGAGCTACAGCTGGCCGATCGTGCGCGAGTTGCTCCAGAAGCTGCGCGCCGCCTTCCCGAAGGTGGCGATCGTCTGCGGCGGCGAGCACTTCACGGCCGTGCCCGAGCTGTCGATGCAGCAGGCCCCGATCGACTTCCTGGTGTTGGGCGAAGGCGAGGAGACCGCGGTGGCGTTGTTCCGCGCGCTCGAGCTCGGCCTCGACCACACGGTCATCCCAGGCATCGCGTTTCGCGACGCCGAGGGCAAGATCCAGAACAACCCGCGCCGCGACCGCATCCAGAACGTCGACGAGATCCCGTGGCCGGCGTGGGAGTACTTCGACGTCGAGGCGTACTCGAGCAATCGCCTCGTCAGCGGCATCTACTACGGCAAGACGGTGCCGATCCTGGCGACGCGCGGCTGCCCGTACCAATGCACGTACTGCAGCTCGCCCAACATGTGGACGACGCGCTGGTACGCGCGCGAGCCCAAGGACGTGCTCGACGAGATCGAGAGCTACGTCAAGACGTACGGCGCCAGCAACTTCCCGTTCCAGGACCTGACCGCGATCCTCAAGAGGGATTGGGTAGTCGAGTTCTGCAGCGAGGTCGAGCGCCGTGGGCTCAAGTTCACGTGGCAGCTGCCGGCCGGGACGCGCAGCGAGATCATCGACGAGGAGGTTGCGCGCCTGCTCGTGCGCAGCGGCTGCAAGTCGCTGAACTTCGCGCCCGAGTCGGGCAGCGAGCGCACGCGCAAGCACATGAAGAAGATGCTGACCGACGAGAAGCTCTTCCGCGCCGTCCGGGCGTCGGTGAAGGCCGGTCTCAACGTCGGCGCCTTCTTCGTGCTCGCCTATCCGACCGACGAGAAGGAAGACATGGAAGCGACCGTGCGCCTCGCCGCCAAGCTCGGCGAGGCGGGCATCGACGACGTGTCGGCGGGCTTCTTCTTCCCGCTGCCGAACACCGAGATCACGCGCCAGCTCGAGAAGGAAGGCAAGATCGTCTACGACGACGCCTTCCTGAAGCTGCCGATCTATGTGCACAACACGTTTCTCAGCGAGGATCGCAAGTACAACGACCACTTCACCGCCAAGGAACTGACCAGGTGGAAGTACCGCGTCGTGCGCGCCTTCTACTTCCGCAGCCTGCTGCTGCGGCCGTCGCGCTGGTTCCGCATTGCGTGGAACTTCGTGCGCGGCAAGGAGACTACGAAGTTCGAGTCGTTCTTGCAGGAGACGCTGCGCAAGTTGCGCCTGCGCAAGAAGAAGCCGGTCGTGCGCGTCGCCGCGCCGGCCGCCGCCGCCGTCAAGTCGTGACGCGGCTGCGCGCCGCGACCAGTTCGCGCGCCAGCGCCAGTTGGTCGACGGCGATCGCGCGCGGCGACAGCGTTGCCTGCGCGTAGGCGTGCGCCGCCCGGCCCGCCGCGCCTGCCGCGGCGGCGTCGCCGAGCCAGCGGATCGCTGCCGTCGCGAGGCCTTCGTCGGTTTCGCTGCGCGCCACCGCGGCGGCCGGCGCCGCGACACCGCGGCCGCCGAGTTCGTTGGTGACCAGCGGCGTGCCGTGCGCGAGCGCCGTCAGGGCTTTCATGCGGAAGCCGCCGCCGGACCACACCGGCACGAGGGCCATGCGCACCTGCGCGAACAGGTGGGCGAGGTCGGCCACGTAACCGACGACGCGCACGCCTGGCAACATGCCTAGGTCGGCGACGCGCTCGCTGTGCGCGCCGGCGAGCCAAAGTTCGGCCATCGGCAACACCGCGCGGATACGCGGCAGCACCGCGCGCGCCAGTCGCGCAGCCGCCTCGGGATTGGGCTGATGGCGGTAGTCGCCGAGGAACAGCGCGCGCGGCGGCGCCTTGGCAACGTCGGCCGGCGTCGCCGGCGCGTCACACGCGACCGGGCGGACGCGCACAGCGCGCAAGAGCAGCGCGCTCAGCGTCGTTGCGTCCTCGGCTGTCACTGCCTGCACGGCGTCGGCCCGCGGGTAGTGCAGTAGCACGTGCTGGCGCCACAGCCGCCGGTCGCGCGCGTCGCCGAACTGGCCGAGGCCCGTGCGCGTGTTCGCGGGGCAACCAGCTTCGTGGTCAGTGAGCACTGTCGGCACGCCGGCCAGGGCCGGCAGGTACTGCGCCATCTGCGCCATCTCGACGAAGGCGACGTCTGGGCGGAACTCAGTCAGCGCCCGCGCCAACACGGCCAGCAGGCGCGGTTCCCAGTGCTTGGCGGCGACCAGCGGCGTATGCCGCCAACGCCATGCCATTGCCGCCGAGTCGAGCGCGCCGCCGAGCCCACCGCGCCGCCGCCGGCGTGCCGCCAGCCCAAGCCACGCCATTGGCGTGCCGTGCGGGGCGCCGGGATCGTCTGGTTGCTGCAATGCGACGAGGCCGACTTCGGCGAGCGGCGCCAAGCCCGCGAGCACCTGCCCGACGTACGCTCCGCCGCCATGCTGCGCCTGGCGGCCCGGTACGAAGGGGGTGACGAAGAGGAGCCGCATTGTGGAATGGGATAGAACTCTATTTTGCAAGGGTTTGCGCTAGCGGGCAAGGCATTGCTAGCCGGCCGTAGAGGCCGCCGGTATCGGCATGCAGGTGGCGGCATCCGGCCGCTCATGCCATACTGCAATTCCGTTCGCTTCGTCATCGGGTGCCAATGCCCGACCCGCGAAGCCGCCCTGTGCATACGAACGGCATGAACGATACGCACAAGTTGATTGTTGGGCTGCTGGAGAACGGCAAGCCGGAGTTGCAGGTGGCCGCGGCCCAGGTACTCGGCGAACTGCACGTTAAGGACCCGATCGTTGTGCGCGCGCTGGCGCAGGGCATGAAGCGCTCGCCGGTGCTCGCGCGGTTCTGCCTCGACGCGTTGGCCAAACTGGCCACCGAAGAGGCGATCGGCCTCATCGCGCGCGCTGCGATCGAGAGCGATCCGCTCGGCGACCATGCCGCGCACTGGGTGGCCGAACTCGGCGCGCCGGCGCAAGCGATGGTCGCCGCCAGTTACGCCGATGCCGGGCTTGCGGCGCAGAAGCGCATCGTGGCGCTGCTTGCCAAGCACCCGCACAAGGAAGCCGCGGCGGTGTTTATCCAGGCGCTGCGCACACCGGAGCTAGCCGAGCACGCTGGCCGCGCGCTGCTCGCCGTCTGCGAGAAGCTGCCACAGGCGGTGCAGAAGCCGCTGGTGGCGACGCTGACCAAGGCGCTGTCGGAGCCGTTGGCCGAGGCATGCCACGTGCAGATGCTCGGCATTCTCGCCGCGCTCGATCGCGACGGCAGCCGTGCGGCGATCCTCGCCCTCACCGGCGACGCGACCGCCCCAGCGATTCGGTCGGCGGCGTTCCGCGCTCTGCACGGCGCCAAGCTCGGCGCGCCGCAGGTGCGCGCGATGATGGACCTCCTTGAGGACCAGGCGCAGAAGGGCGTTCACGACGCCGTCCGCGACGTTCTCGCCGCGTTGCCGGAACTGCCCGAGGGCCTCGCGCCGGTGCTCAAGCGTCTGTTGACGGCGCGTGCGCCGGAACAGCGCTTGTTCGCGCTGCGCATGCTGCGGACCGCCGGCGGCGCCGATTTCGCCAAGACGGCGATCAAGCTGCTCGACCACGACGATCCGCGGTTTCGCGACGCTGCGGCCGACGCGCTGTCGCACAACCGCCAGGCAAGCGAGCAGCTGGTCCGCCTCGTCGCCTTTGGCAGGGACGCGAACCTCGCCGCTGCTGCCACCGTGATCCTGGTGCGCCAAGCGCCGCTGCTGGCGCCGAAGTTCGTGCGCGATCTCGCCGAGAAGGCGATGAGGCTGCTGAGCGCGAACCCGAAGGTCGCCGACCTGCTGTTCGACGTGGTGTTTGCTGCCGGCGGCGCCAAGTTGGCCGCGGTGCTGGTAGAGCGCTGCGTGCGCGCCCGTCGCGTGCACAAGCTCGCCGAGGCGCTGCACGTGCTGGCGCGGCTCACCGCCGTCGCCCCGAATGACAACGAGGTTCGCTACCAACTCGGCGTCACCAAGCTGCTGCACGACATCGCGCGTCCGGCCGACGAGAGTGCGCCGCCCGGCAACTCGGGCATGGGCTTCTTTGCCGCGCTGCTGCGCAGCGACTATCCGTTGCTCGACCGGTTGCGCAAGGAGCCGGCGATCACGGCGGACCTGCTGTTCAAGATCGCCGCGCACTTCCGCAGCGCGGTCGGCCCCGAGCAGCGCTTCGCCGCCGAGGCGCTGCACCACCTCGCGACGCGGACCAAGGGCCGCGCCGCGGCGGACGCCAAGGTTGCCCTCCGCACCGCGAGCGCCTGATCAGCCGTCGGCGCGCGCGCCCATGCGGACGCGCGTCTCTGGCGCGGCGGCGGCGAATGCCGGCCCGTCGCGGCCGACGACGACGATCGCCGTGGAGCCGAAGCCGAAGCGGCCGAGCTCGTCGCCGGCGCGCACCGGTCCGCGCGCCACGCTGACTAGCGTGTCGCCAACGTTGTAGGCGCCGACCATCACGACGGCCGCGGACACGCCGCCGGCGAGGCGGCAGCGGAAGACATGCCGGCTGTTGCGCGCGAACAGGTCGCGCACGCTGCGCACCGCCGGCGGATTCACCGGGAAGAGCGTGCCGGGGATCGCGGTCACGCTGTCGATCTCGGCGGCGAACGGCGCGTGCACGCGGTGGTAGTCGCCGGGCGCCAGGTACACGGTCGCCTGACAGCCACCGGTGAACTGCGCGGCAAAGTCGGCGTCGCCGAGCAGGTCGGCGAGCGCGTAGTCGCGGCCCTTCACCTGCTCGATACGGCCGCCGGCGAGACCGCCGACGGTGACCACCCGGCCGTCGCACGGCCAGACCAGCGGCGCGGCGGCGATCGGACGGGCGCCTGCTTTCAGCGGTCGCCGGAAGAACTCCTGCATGCTGCGGAAGCCGGCCAGCGCGCCGTCGGCCTCGGCGAGGTCGGCGCCGTACCGGCGCGCGAACCAGCCGTAGAGCCGCGGCCGCAGGGCGCACGGCAGCGGCAGGCTGCACACGAGTCCGCAGGCGCGCGACAGCGCCACCTTGGGCAGGCAGGTCAGCAGGAGGCTGCGGAGGGCGGTCATCGCACGGCGCACGATGCGGCGGCCGCTGGGACGAGGCAAGGCCGGGCTGCGCCGTTGATGCGCCGGCCCGGTGTGGCAAGATGCCGCCATGCGGATCCTGGGCCTCGTCGCGGCAAGCGCGGTTGCCGTCGTCAGCGCGTGCGGCAAGTCGGCGTCCCTGCCGGCCGGCGGCGACGGCACGATGGTGCTCGAACTCGGCGGCAACCAGGCGTCGCTGCGCGGCGCCTTGGCGAAGGCCGGCATCCAGCCGGCGCCGCCGATCCCGCTCCTCGACGAGCCGGCGCCGCCGCTGGCGCCGCAACCGGACGACGCCGCCGGCCGCAAGCCGACGCCCGCGCCCGATCAGCAGCCAGTGCCGCAGCCAGCGCCGCAGCCCGCGCCCGACGACGCGCCGTCGAAGCCGAGCGACGAGCCGGCCTACACGACGGTGACGCTTGGCCAGGGGCAGACGCTGATCCACCTCGCGCGCAAGCACCTCGGCGACGGCAACCGCTTCCGCGAGATCCTCGAGCTCAACGGTTGGAGCGAGGCCGAGTCGCGTCGCCTCAAGCCCGGCACGAAGGTCAAGATCCCCAAGCCGGCGGCGGCGCGACGCAGCGGCCGATGAGCGGCGACCCGGCCGACGCGCCGCTGCCGCCGATCGGCTACGTGCGCGCCGCGCAGCGCGTGCATCACGACGCGCCGCGGCAGAGCGGCCTGGGCCGCGGCGGCGAAGGCGTGATCGAGATCCGCCAGGGCCTGCAGAACGCGCTGCAGGACCTCGCCGGCTTCAGCCACCTCTGGGTGCTGTCCTGGTTCCACCTGGCGCGCGGCTTCCGTTCGCAGGTCGTGCCGCCGCGCGACACGCACAAGCGCGGCGTGCTCGCCACGCGCGCGCCGCAGCGGCCGAACCCCATCGGCCTGTCGTGCGTGCGCCTCGTCCGCATCGACAAGCGGCGCATCCACATCGCCGACCACGACCTGCTCGACGGCACGCCCGTGCTCGACCTCAAGCCGTACCTGCCGTACTGCGACAGCGTGCCGGACGCCGCGATCGGCTACGTCGCTGGCCTGCCGAAAGACGCTGGCGACCATCGCGAGTGGTGGCGCGCCAAGGGCGCCGAGCCGCCGCGCGTCTACCGCCGCGAGCGGCCGTGAGCGCGCGCCGGGATCAACTGCGGTAGTCGGCGTTGATCTGCACGTAGTCCCTGGTGAAGTCGCAGGTCCAGACGTCGGCCGCGGCGTCCCCGACGGCGAGGTCGACGCCGAGCACGATCAGCGTGTCGTCGGCGAGGTGGCGGTGCGCCTGGGGCTCGTTCTCGGGGTGCGGCTTGCCGCCGCTGTAGACGTCGGCGGCGCCGACCCAGACGCGCGCCTTCTCGGCGGGAAACGCCACGCCGGCGCGTCCGGCCGCTGACAGGATGCGGCCCCAGTTGGGGTCGCGGCCGGCGACGGCCGTCTTTACCAGCGGGCTCGTCGCGATGACGCGGCCGACGTGCGTTGCCTCGGCTTCGCTGCGCGCGCCGCGGACTTCGATCGTGCAAAGGCGAGTGGCGCCCTCGCCGTCGGCGGCCAGCATGCGGGCAAGTTGCTGGCCCAGGTCAGTGACCGTCGCCTCGAGGCCGTCGGCCTTGCCTTTGGCGCTGGCGAGCAGGAACAGCGTGTCGTTTGGCGACGTGTCGCCGTCGACCGTGACCCGGTGGAAGCTGCGGTCGGCGACGCGGCGCAGCAGCGCTTCGGTCGCGGCGGCGTCGGCGATGCGGCCGTCAGTGAGCAGGAAGCCCAGCATCGTCGCCATGTTGGGGTGGATCATGCCCGAGCCCTTGCAGAAGCCCGTCGCCGAGTGCGCGGCGCCGGCGGCGTACAGCGCCTTCGGATACGTGTCCGTCGTCATGATCGCGCGGGCGAAGTCCATCGCGCCGTCGCGCGAGGCCCGCGCCAGCAGTTCGTCGAGATGCGTGATGATGCGGTCCTTCGGCAGCGGCGCGCCGATCGGGCCGGTGCTGGCCATCAGCACCTGCTCGGTCGGGCAGCCCAGGCGCTGCGCCAACTCACGGCAGCACATGCGCGCGTCCTCGATGCCCTGCTGGCCGGTCGCGCAGTTGGCGTTACGCGCGTTCACCAGGACGGCGCGCACCAATCCGCCGCCCTTGGCCAGGTGCTCACGGCAGACCGCGATGTGCGCGCCGACCAGCTGGTTCTGCGTGTAGATCGCCGCGGCCGGCACCGGTTCGTCGGCGAGCAGCAGGCCCAGGTCGAACTGCTGGTTCTTCTTCAGCCCGCAGTGCAATCCGCCGGCGCGGAAGCCGGTCGGCAACGGGACGTGATCGGGAGTTGGCGCGAGTTGGACGGGCATCGGATGGGGGCGGGGACGATAGCCCCGCGGCCGCCACGCGTCAGCCGCGCGTTGCTGGTCCCTCCCCTGCGCGGCGCCAGCCCGTTCCCTGCGGCTGCGCGGTGCGACCTCAGGCGCCGCGAAGCGGGGCTGGCTGCGTTCCCTTCGCGGCGTGAGTCCCCGCGTCGCGCGGCGCCCCAACAAACGCGGGGCTGGCTGCGTTCCCTTCGCGGCGTGAGTCCCCGCGTCGCGCGGCGCCCCAGAAATCAGAACCGGAAC
>Ga0194128_10000571_pt1 | contig 67287 bp, 58 predicted proteins | sample TA2KigCa65mmetaG_FD_148650 | JGI IMG/M metagenome (GOLD analysis project Ga0194128, IMG submission 148650) | Freshwater microbial communities from Lake Tanganyika, Tanzania - TA2015037 Kigoma Deep Cast 65m | ecosystem: Environmental > Aquatic > Freshwater > Lake | place: Tanzania: Lake...
CCTCGTGGGCAACCGCGAATGACGCAATTCGTTGCGTTGGAGAGGTGACAGAGCGGCCGATTGTGCTGGTCTCGAAAACCAGTGTACCCGCAAGGGTACCGAGGGTTCGAATCCCTCCCTCTCCGCTTTGAAGGTTTGGTAGTTGCCGCGATCAATCGAATCCGTTTTTCTCGGAGAGTCCGTGGCCACTGCCGATACGGTATTTGGGATGTCCATCTGGCGACATCGCTTTGGCAAATCGATTCGGACTAAGTTTGGCTCAAGACCATTCGCGCGACGCTGTAGTAGATGACGCCGCCGGTGATATCCACGAGGGCGGCGATCAGCGGGTTAGACATCATGGCTGGGTCCATGCCAAGCTTTTTGAAGGCCAGAGGCAGCAGTGTGCCGGCCATTGATCCCATCCAAACCAGCATAAAGACTGTCATCGCGACGACCATCGCCTTGGACGGTGTTTCCAGAAACATCGCCAGCAAGAACGCTTCGAGCATCAGGGTGAGACCCAGTATCGTGGCCATGAGCAGTTCGCGCCCCAACAGCCGCAGGCAATCGGCTCGGGAAAGAGATTCAATGGTCAGTGCACGGATCACGAGCGTGGCGGATTGTGAGCCGCTGTTGCCGCCGCTGGCCAGTACCAGTGGCAGAAACGCGACCGCCCATTCTGCTTCGGTGGCATTGGGCCGGAAGTGTTTGAGCGCGGTGGCCGACAAAAATCCGGTCGCCAGCAGACCAACGAGCCATACGCCGCGCTTCCAGAGGATTTGTCTGACCGGTGTGGCGAGGTAACTGTCTTCAAGCGGAGACATGGCGCCCGCTCGGTAAACGTCCTCGGTCGCCTCTTCTTGCAAGACGTCGATCACGTCGTCGTGCGTGATGATGCCGACCAGGCGGTTTTGATTGTCCGTCACTGGAATCGCCAGGAAGTCGTACTTGGCCATGACCTGTGCGACTTTTTCCTGATCGTCATCGACGCGTACGGCAAAGACGTCCCGCTCCATGATTTCATCGAGCTTCGCGTTCGGTCTCGCGAGGATCAGCGTGCGGAGCGTCACAAATCCGTCGAGTTTGCGGTCATCATCCAAGATGTAGATGTAGTAAATCGTCTCTCGATCGGGCGCCTGCCGGCGAAGTTGATCGAGGGCCTCGGCGACGGTGATGTGCTCGGACAACGAGGCGTAATCAGTAGTCATGATGGAGCCGGCGCTGCCATCCGGAAACGAGAGCAATCGGCGAATGTCATTGCGTTCGGCTTGTGCCATCAGCGGCAGCAAGGCTTCGACGTGTTCCGGGTCCATCTCTTTGAGCAGGTCCACGCGATCGTCGGGAGCCATCGTCTCGATCAACTTCGAAAGGTGCGGACGCTCGACGCTTTCGACCAATCGCATCTGCCGAGCCGGTTCGAAGTAGCCAAAGATCTCTGCCTGCTTTTCAAACGGCGCGCTGGCAAGCACCGACCAGTTTTCTGCAGGAGATACTTGGTCGAGCACTTCGGCGCACGTGGCCGGGTGCAGCGCATTGAGAAACTCGCGCAGGCCGGCCGAGTCATTGAGTTGAATCAACTCACGCAGTTCGGGAAGCAGCAGTTGTCCGAGCATCACGGACTCCGTTCGTAACCCGACTCTCCGAGTCGGGCGGCAATTCTGTTGCGCCCAATTCGGAGAATCAGGCGACTGCATGGGAAGTACAAACAAAATCGCCCCGTGGGAAGTCCCGACGGGGCGTGGTGTGAAATGATTCGCAGCGATTCGCGTGAGTGATTAACGCTTCGAGAACTGGAAACTGCGACGAGATTTCTTGTGGCCGTACATTTTTCGTTCAACCATCCGGCTGTCGCGAGTCAAGTAACCGCCATCCGCCAGAGTTCCGTGCAGCAGCGGGTTCTTGGCCTGCAACGCGCGAGCGATGCCGAGCATCATGGCTTCCGCCTGTCCTGTTGGACCACCACCGTGGGCGAGCACCGAGACATCGACCTTGCCGATCAGTTCGGTCGCCTTGAGCGGCGCGAGGACCGAATTGCGATCTCGTTCGTTGACGCAGTATTCGGCCAGCGGACGGCCATTAATCGTGACAGTTCCACTGCCGTCTTTCAGTCGCACGCGGGCGACCGCCGTCTTGCGGCGGCCTGTCCCCATCGCGACGCCATTCTTATCGATCTTGCCGCGCACTAACTGCGGCAGGCGGGGTTGAATTTCCGTAACGGCGACGGGGGATCCTCCGGATTGTCCCAGAGTCAGGTCGGCCGCAACTGCTTGTTCTTCGTTTTCCATGAATCTCGATCCAATGAATTTCTGTCAGTGAGTTTTGCGAGGATGACTACACGAAGGTTGGGAATTCGGCCGGTCGCTGAGCTTGATGATCGTGCTTGGGTCCGCTGAAGAGCCTCAACTTCATCAGCATGTTTCGCCCCAGCTTGGTCTTGGGCAACATGCGTCGGACTGCGTTCATCAGAATGTCATCCGGTTTTTTGGCGAGCCGATCAGCGGCCGTCATGATTTTGCGGCCACTCGGAAACCCAGAGAACCGCTGGTAAACCTTCTGCGCCGTTTTGGTGGTGTAGTACGGAATCGTGGGGTGGCTCATTTGCCGGCCGGTAAATCGGATACGGTCGACGTTGACGACCACGACGTAATCGCCGCTATCGACGTTCGGGGTGTAATCTGGCTTGTGCTTGCCCATCAGCACGGTGGCGATCCGGGTGGCGAGCCTTCCCACCACCTGTCCGTCGGCATCGACGGCGAACCATTTCTTGTTGCAGGGGGCAGCCTGTTCGACGGTCAATGCGAACGATTGATGGTTCGCGGTCTTGCGTCGCTTGATCGATGGAATCTTGCGAGTCTCGGTGGTCACGGATAGTCCTCGAAAATCTCAGCACTTCAGGTCGCCGTCGGCCGGAGTTTTGGACGACAATTTGTCCCAAGCCGGGCGTAAGAACGCGTCAAAGTAGCGATTGGCTACAGCCAGTTCAACCTCGCCGTCCGACTTTCCGTAGCCCGACCCCTCGTGGGTCGGATGATTCTGCCATTGCTTCAAATCTTTCAAGGCATCGGGCCTGGGTGACAGCGACAACTACTCGAAATTCATGTCATGCACTCGGTCAGCCGGTGGTCGCGCGATCGGGTTGACGCCCGCAGGACCGTTCCCCTACTGTCCGCCCCGCTTTGACGCGGTCGAAACGACCCGATCGGATTGAGGTCCGTTCGCCGCAATTTGCCGGGCCGATTTGGGCGAATCACAGACGGAAGCGATCGCTCGGTACGGCGAATCCTTGGTCCCAATGTGGCCGCATTTTTGAGGTGAGTTTCGCAATGGCTGATTTGATTCAACCGCATGGTGGTTTGTCCGAGCCGGTGTGCCGGACCGTCTCGAACGACGAAATCGCAAGTTTTCTGGCCGATGCCGCGGCACTGACGAAAGTCCCGGTTTCCAGCGGCGATTTGTCGACCGTTTATCGCATCGGCGACGGCACGCTCAGCCCGCTGACCGGGCCGATGAATTCGGCGACCTACAACCGAGTCCTCGACGAGTCGGTCATCGAACACAACGGCAGGCTCTTTGCCTGGACGATTCCGATTTCTTTTCCGATCACGGCAGAACTCGCGAAGACAATCAAGGCCGGCCAGAAGGTTGCGTTGACGAATCCAGCCGGTGAAATCGTCGCGACGCTCGAGGTCAACGACGTCTTTGCATGGCCGAAGCTGAAGTACCTGCGATCGGTCTATCTCACCGATCGCATCGACCATCCGGGTGCCGACATGGTCATCAAGGGCGAAGCGGACAAGTCGCATTTGATCGGCGGCGAGATTCGCGTCCTGCCGCAGCCGAAGAATGCGTCGTTCGGCCAGTACGTGCTGACGCCGCGCGAAGTTCGCAAATTGCTCGCGACGAAAGGCTGGAACGCCGTCGTCGCGTTTCAGACTCGCAACCCGCTGCACCGTGCTCACGAGTACGCGCTGGTCTACGGCCTCGAAACTCTGCTGCGTGAAGGCTTCAACGCCGGAGCCTGCTTGAACCCACTCATCGGCGAAGTGAAGGGTGACGACGTCAATGCTGAGATTCGGATGCAGACCTACGAAAAGCTGATCACAGATCGTGCGCTCGGCGACGGCGACAGCGATCAGACGCTGTGGGGACCACGCAATGAATCGGTTCCGGATCGCGTCGTGCTGTTGGGTCTCGACATCAAGATGTTTTACGGTGGCCCGAAGGAAGCCGTCATGCACGGCATCTATCGCCAGAACATGGGTTACACGCACATCGTCATTGGCCGTAAGCACGCCGATGCGCCGTACGCCAACGGCGAAGCCATCTGGGGTGACTTCGACGCTCAAGAAATCTACAGCAAGCTCGGTGGCGATCTGAAGATCAAGCCCATCAAAGTTGGCTTCGCCGCTTACTACGAATCGATTGGCCGAGTCGATCTCACGGAACGCCACAAAGACGAGAAGCCCTGGTCGATCAGCGGCAAAGATATTCGGGCCACGTTGCAGAAAGGTGAACTGGTCGATGGCCGCATTATGCGTCCCAGCACCAGCAAGATTCTCGGCGCGGCGATGAAAGTTGGCTGACGATCGACACGCGAACTCTCAAACCCTTCGCCCGGCATGTCTTGAACATGCTGGGCGTTTTCCTGCGCGAGTGACTGCTTGCCGCAAGCGTGCTCACTTGCCAGACTCCCTCGCGTCCTGCGACCGATCAAGGAGTGATTCACTCACCCCGGAGGACTCATGAACGCGCTCGAGACCGTCAATCGTTACGTGACCGAAGCGGCCACGACTCTCAAGCTCGACGACGCTTTGATGTCGTTCTTACTCACGCCTGACCGGCAGTTGCGAGTCGAGATTCCGATCATTCGCGACAACGGCAAGCTGCAAATCTTCATTGGCTACCGCATCCAGCACAACGACTCGCGCGGGCCATTCAAAGGAGGATTGCGATACCACCCGGAGGTCACCGACTCGGAAGTCTGTGCATTGGCGTCGCTGATGACGTGGAAAACAGCGATCGTCGACATCCCTTTCGGCGGTGCAAAGGGAGGCATCCAAGTCGACACAAAAACGCTTTCGAATTTGGAACTCGAGCGGCTGACGCGGCGGTTCACCGACATCATCGATCCGATCATCGGCCCGAACATCGACATCCCCGCACCGGATGTCGCGACCAACGAGCAGACGATGGCGTGGATCATGGACCAATACTCGCGGCGTCACGGCTACACGCCGGCAATCGTCACGGGCAAGCCGGTTTCGCTGGGGGGTTCGGAAGGCCGCGGGGCGGCAACCGGATTGGGTGTGGCCTTCGCCACTCGCGAGGCGTGCCAGTCGTTCGGGATCGAATTGAAAGGGGCGACGGTCGTCATACAGGGCTTTGGAAAGGTCGGCTCGCACGCGGCGACTTCACTCCGGGATTTGGGCGCGAAAGTCATTGGCATCAGCGATGTCTCCGGCGGCCACGTTGATCGGAGGGGCATCGACCTCGCAGAAGCACTGCGACTGCACGGCGAGACAGGTTCAATTCAAGGCTTGAAAGACGGCCAGCCCGTTTCGAATGCCGAACTGTTGACCACCGAATGTGACGTGTTGATCCCCGCCGCACTCGAAGACGTCTTCACCGAGCAGAACGCCGACTCCGTCAAAACGAAGCTGATCGTCGAAGGAGCGAATGCTCCGACGACATTCGAGGCGGATCAAATTTTTGAACAGCGCGGCATTCACATCGTCCCCGATATTCTGGCGAATGCCGGCGGCGTCACCGTCAGTTATTTTGAGTGGGTGCAGAACCTCCAGCAGTTCCGTTGGGAGTTGTCAGAAGTCAATCAGCGACTCGAACGTCGCATGGTCCAAGGATTCCAGGCGATCAAAGCCAAAGCGGAAGAGTACCGCACGACGCTCCGCCACGGCGCGTTTCTGTTGGCGCTTGACCGAGTGGCCCAGGCCACACGACTGCGCGGTTTCTAGTTTTGGAGTGCGGTGTGTCAGCACCGCTTGAGAATCTGTGTGGATGAAAGGCATCCAAAGCGGGACTGACATCCCGCACTACAAAGGTATCGCCATGAAAATCAAATACGGCCAGATCGGTGTCGGACACGCACATGCCAGCAAGATGTCGGTCTATCGGCAGTCGCCCGATTGGGAGGTCGTCGGAGTCGCTGAGCCAAACGCGAAGTTGCGCGAACAGGCCGAGCGTGATCCGATCTATCGCGGCCTGAAATTTATGTCGAAAGAAGAACTGCTTAATACGCCGGGACTGCAAGTGATCGGCGTCGAGACACGCGTGCGGGACTTGCTCAACACGGCGGAAGAGTGCATCGCGGCCGGCAAGCACATTCATCTCGACAAGCCGGCCGGCGAATCGCTGCCGCAGTTCAAACGGCTGCTTGACGAGGCTGCAAAGAAGCATCTTGTCGTCCAAATGGGCTACATGTTCCGCTACAGTCCGGCCGTGCTGATGCTCCGCGAGTTCTTGAAAAACGGCTGGTTGGGCGAGGTCTATGAAATCCACACGCTGATGAGCAAAGCCATCGGCGACAGCCAGAGAAAAGAACTGGCCGAATACCCCGGCGGAATCATGTTCGAACTGGCCTGCCACGTCATCGACCTGGTCATCGGAGTGCTCGGCAAGCCGGACAAAGTTCATGCGTTCGCCCGCAAGGTCGGACCTCAGGACGACACGCACCTCGACAATCAATTGGCCGTGTTCGAATACCCGAAGGCCATCGCGTCGGTGAAAGCCGCTTCGGTCGAGATCGACGGCGGCGATCGCCGGCACCTCGTCGTCTGCGGCACACAAGGGACATTCCACATTCAACCGCTCGACGCGCCGAACGTGCGCTTCACGCTGAATCAACCGCGTGGCAAATATGGCAAGGGCTATCAAGACGCTCGTTTCGGAAACTACCCGCGCTACGTCGGCGACGCGGCCGACCTCGCCAAGATCGTCCGCAATGAGAAGGCGGCCGATTACTCCTACGACCACGACTTGATCGTGCAGGAAGCGGTCTTGAAGGCGAGCGGCCTCAAGACTTCGTAGGATGGCCGCCCTCGGCCGTCCCGATGCTTGTTCGATTTTCAACCGCAAGACGGCCGAGGGCGGCCGTTCTACACTGGAATCCTCATGCTGAAACACACGCTGCTGCATCCCGAAATCACTGCGATTCTCGCTCGCGCGGGGCATCATTCCAAAGTGCTGATCGCCGACGGCAATTATCCGTCGTCGAATACGCTCGGACCGAACGCGCAGCTCGTCAGTTTGAATCTCGCGCCTGGCATCGTCAGTTGTACTCAGGTGCTGGAAACGCTGCTCACTGCGCTGCCCATCGAGGCGGCCAACACGATGGGCATTCCGCCCGATGACCCGCATGCGCTTGCCGGCGATCCCACGATTTGGGCCGAGTATCGCCAGATTCTGTCGAAGGCAGGACTGTCGATTCCGTTGCAGCCGATTCCGAAGTGGGACTTTTACGACGCGGTCGCCTCACGCGATCACGTGCTGACAATTCAGACGGCCGACCAGCGCTTGTGGGCGAACCTGCTGCTGACGATCGGCGTACGTCAGCCGTAGGTCGGCCTACAATTCGTCGCGGCGTTGTTCCAGCTTTTCGGCCTCGTCGGCCAATTGCAGCGGGCTGAGCGGTTCTTCGATCGCGTACTTTCCCTCGAACCAGCGGAAGAAATCGACGCGACGGCAACGCTCGCTGCAAAACGGCAGAAAGTCTGATTGGCGAGCAGCCTCGCCCACGATCGTCTTTTTGCAGATCGGACATTCGGGCAATTTGATCATGGCGTCCCCTTTTGATGTCGCATCCGCCGTGACTTCAGCTCGGACCTGGGCAAACTGAGCGGCGGAGCCGCAACGATCTCTGGCCGGAAGTGGAGACGGTCGTGAATCGCCGCGGCGATCCGTTCGGCCAATTGCGTGAACGCTTCCGTCTCGCTGTTCGAACTCGACCGGCCAGCGGTTGTTTCGACGTCAATCCGCAGTTGCGGCATCGTGTCGCGAGTCACCGTCTCGAACTGAAACTCAATAACCTCCGGGAACTCGCGGAGGATCGCCTCGATCGCCGTGGGGAACACGTTGTTGCCGCGGATCGTCAGCATGTCATCGACGCGGCCGAGAATCCCTCCCTTCAGCCGCATCAGCGGCCGACCGCATGGGCAGGGCTGAGGATCGAATTCGACGATATCGCCAGTTCGGTATCGAATCATCGGCGAACCGATACGGCCAAGATTCGTGATGACCAGTTCACCTCGAATCGGCGTGGTGGTGTCCTGCAAATCAAATGGTTGCCCCGACGATGAGTCGATGATTTCAGCGATGCACTCGGTTTCGAGAATGTTCAGACCGCCGGGATTCTCGACGCACTCTCCAGCGAGCGGGCCGAGTTCGGTCATGCCCCAGTGGTCGATGACGCGGGCTTGCCACGACTCTTCGATGCGTTGCCGGATCGACGGGACACTGCCACCCGGTTCGCCAGCGACAATCAACATGCGAACGGACTTCAGCATCTCGGAGGCGGTCGGGGTTCCCGGCCGCTTTGCCAAGTCGGCGGCGACTTCAGCAAGGCGAAGTGCGTAGGTCGGCGTGCAGCAAACCACTGTCGCCTGATTCTCTTGGATGAATTTCAACCGCGCTTCGCTCGACATGCCGCCGCCGGGCAAACACAGCCGACCCAATCGTGCCGCTCCCTCAAATGCTGCCCAGAAGCCGAGGAACGGGCCAAACGAAAATGGAAACGCCACGCGATCGTCTGTCCGCAGACCAGCCATCTCGAAAAGCTGTTCCCAACAGCCGAGCATCCACTGCCACGACTCCGGCGTGTCGAGCCAGCGCAACGGCTGCCCGGTGGTCCCAGACGTTTGGCAGAACCGCGAATACGCTCCAACTTCAAACGTCAGATTCGAGCCGTAGGGCGGATTTGCTTGCTGGTCGGCGACCAACTCCGCCTTCGTCGTCAGCGGCAATTGAGCCAGTTCGGCATTCGCGACATCGACGCCGGCAGCACGCCACTTCGACTGCCAAAAACGATTCGACACTGCGACGACTCGCAGCAGCTCGCGGAGTCGCATCTGCTGCTGCGACCGGATCGTCTTACTTTGCACTTTGCGTTCTGCACTTTGCACTTTGCACGCTCACGGTCTCAATGAAATTACTCCGGCAGATAGTTCAACGTGTAGTACGCCTCCTTGTGAAGCAGCGGCAATCCTGCGGCTGACCTTACACCGTCGCTGTGCAGCTCGTGGACGTGTCCTTCCTGCAAGCCGTTGATTGTCAGACGGACGCTTTTGCCGTCGGCGGCGACCGCTGCGGATTCGATCGTCGGCGTCGTTTGATCGACTTCCGGGCTGCCGTAGCTGGCCTGATAGATGTAGGTGTACGTCGAGAGTTTGTACGACTTCACGTCACCAGCTGTTGCGGGGTCGACTGGCTGAGTGAAGGTCAGCTCGAAGCCACCCGATTTTGCGTGCATCTCATGGATTTCAAACGGAACTTTGCCGGACCAGTCGATGCGGTCCAGCGAGTGTGGTTTCGGGCCGCGCGAGCCCCAGCCTCGATTGGTTCCGCCGACGAACAGCGAGCCGTTCGGGGACATCAACATCCCCAGACTGCCGGAACCGATGCCGCTGCGAAACGGGAAGCACGCACCCTGATAATGACCACGCACTTTTTCCAAATAGACCCGCATCACCGTGCTGTCCGACTGATCGCCAACGAACAGTTGATTCGCAAACGGACCGAACTTGCCCGTCGAGTCGAACGCTATGCCGCTCGCCGACTTGCCCATCTTCGGGTACGGAAAGTAACAGGCGGGCGGTTCGAGTTCGGGAATCTTTTTGGCTTCGACCATCAAGCGGCTACCGCTCTCAGGCTCTTTCGGTTTGGGTCCAAGAGCCTCTTTGGCAGCCGGTTCGTCGTACCATTTGAATCCGCCGGGATGCCCGACGAACTTGCCGGGCCGCAGATGTTTCAGAGCACAGGCTCCGTTCCACGGGCCTTGATTGTCGGTGTAGAAGGCATCGCCGGCGTGATTGAAGCCGATGCCTCCGGGCGATCGGATGCCGCTCGTGGTCGGGATCACTTTGCCTTCCGGAGTGATTCGCAGGCACCAGCCGCGGTACTTGCTGTCACTGCTAAATGAGCCGGTCAGACAGAGCACGACCCAGAGATTGCCATCCTTGTCGAATCGCGAGCCGAAGGCGTACTCGTGATAGTCGCCGTTGATGCCCCAAGCGTCGGAGACCGTTTCGATGAGGTCCGCGCGGCCGTCGCTGTTCGTGTCCTTCAGCCGCGAGAGTTCCGGGCGATGCGTCGCGTACAGCCAGCCATCGCGGTACGCGATGCCAAGGACCTCATGCAGGCCACTTGCGAACTGCGAAAACTTCGCATCCTTGCCCGTCGCCGAGAACGGCTTATCGAGCAAATAAATGTCACCTCGCCGAGTGCTGATCGCCAGCTTGCCATCGGGTGACAAGTCCAACCCACCCGCTTCCAAAACGATGTTCTCGGGGATGACGAATGACGTGATCGGGAAGTAATCCTCCTCGGTCAACGGCTTGTCGGCAGCGAAAGTGAACGTCACCGACAGCGTGATCACGCTGCAACTAAAAACTGAGGCCCAACGCATTGTGAACTCCAAACAGGCTGCGACAACAAATTGTTTCGAGAGGCGAGGCAACTACCAGACGTACTTCTGTTCGATCTTTGCCGTGCCGTTCGTCAGCTCGACAGGTACGAGCAATTCCATGCGATTGCCGGCGGGGCGGACAAGAGGTTGCTTGGAAGGGCTTGAAGCAAGGCGAAGTTTCCAATCGTCGATGGTGAACCAGCCGTCGGGGCCGGGTTCGATTTTGTTGCCGACGGCGGCTCGGAAGTAGAGCTTATCGAGCTTCGCGGAATCGCCGGACGAGAGGGTCAACGTCCGTTCGATCGAGACTTCCTTGCCAACCTTGATTGCGCGCGGGGCGTCGTCGATCAACAGTCGTCCGAACGAGTACTGCAAGATCGGACGACGCGCATCGTCGAAGCGGTAACCACGAAACTTGTAGCCTTGATCGCGTGCCGGTTGGCTCGGCCAAGCGGTGCTTGGTTCGGGAAGCAGAGCGAACGGAGTTTCGGAACTCAGTGGCAGCACGTTGTCGCCGAGCGGACTTTGAAAGCCGGGGCCACGTCCGACCCAGTGCTTGCTGGCGTCGATGAACTGCCCCTGCCAGAGCCACAACAGCGCGAAGCGATCGACATCCCACGCCAGGTTCGCTCCTTCGGGATAACCGACCGCGAAGCCGCGCGGCGACGTGATGTTACCGCCGTCCGACTTCGGGCCTTGCAGGAAGTTGCGATACAAGATCGGCTCTTTTTCCGGCGTGAGCACGATGGCCTCGCGGACGATGCCAGCCGGGATCGCCGCGCCGCTGCCATCGGCAAGGTACGCCCAGACGGCTTGCATCTGTTGGGGCGGGCTGCCGTCGAGCACGTCTTTGATGGTCGCCATGCCGAACGGCCACGCGGCTGGCATGCGTGTGCCTCGGCGATACACCTGCGGGTCGGCAAGATACCGATAGAACCAGTCCTCGCGCAGTCGCCGGTGCATGTTGTTGAGGTTGATCGCCTGCACGCCGGTGGCCTGATGCTCGTTGAACGGGTGGCACTTCACGCACGACAACCCTTTGTCGCCGACCAGTTGCCGCCCATAGGACTTTGCCTTCGTGAGCGGCTCCTCGAACTTCGGCAAGTTCGCTTCCGTCCTGAGATCCACGGCAGCGAACACCTTCGCCAGCGAACCAGCATGGAAGCGCGGCATTCGAGCGTGCATGTACGGCCGGTCCTTTTGCTTGGGATCGCCCTTCGTGCCGTTCTGCAAGAGGTCCGTCAGCGCCTCTTCGCGAAGTTTGTCACCGACTCCGTCGAGCGCAGGTGGTATGCGTCCCTCGTCGCCCATCTCGGGAACCTGTGTTTCAAAATACGCGTTGCGAACCGTCTCGACCCCGCCGATTTTCCCACGCTCGTGGCAGGCGTAGCAATTGAAGCTGAGCAACGTGTGAGCAATTGCCTCGGCAGGCGTCGGCTCGACCGCATTGCTCAAGGCCGTGATGGCCGCGCTGGCAGCCGAACGTTGCACCTGAGTCAGCCCAAAGAATGGCAGGCCGCGCTGACTGTCGGCGGCCAGGCATCCACCGCTCGCAGCGAGCTTCGAAAGCGGCTTCCCTTTCAACTCGGACGCGAGTTGCTTGTTGTCTACTTTCAACTGGTGACACGACGCGCACCCGAGTGTCGTGAAGAGTTTGCGGCCCTTCTCGACTTGCGACGGATCCATCACAAACAGCTTGTCGTCGTCATCGACGGCAACGGACTTCGGTCGCTCGCGAGTCATCGTGATGAACGCCGCTGCGGACGTCCGTTTGATTCCTTGCCCCTGCATATCAAGAGTCAGCGTCCATTCGCCTCCCCCCTGAAAATAATCGACGATGATTTCGTGCGGTCCGACATCGAGCGAAACGCGGCCCTCCTTCTCGGTGTGCGGATGCACGCCGCCGTTTTTGACGACCTCTTTGCCGTCGATCTGCAATCGGCTGCCGTCGTCACTGCCGATCCAAAACTGGTACTGACCCGGCTTCTCAATTTGCAGGAAACCGGTGAATCGCATGCCAAAATTGTTTTGTCGTTTTCCAACCGACAAATCGAACCCGCTGACTGTTCCGGTCGCGACCGGTTTGATCGCGGCAAAGTCCGGCACGTCGTCCCAGCCTCCTTCGAAGTAGGCGAAGCTCATGTTCGGCGGCACCTTGTGCCCCTGAAAGAAATACGCCGCGACCTCGCGAGCTTCCTTTTCGTTCAAATTCAGTCCGGGCATCCGATCGCTCGGCCGCACGGCGTGCGGGTCTTGCAAAAACTTCGCGAGGCTCGGCAGCGTGTACTTCGCAGGCAGATTGCCAAGCGGAATGAATGTCTGCGTGACCGGTTTCTTGGGGGCGTCGTCATCGTCATCGATCGGCTTCTGTGATTCCTTCGGAATCGGCCCCGCGGCTTTGCGAGGCATATGACACGCGACACAACCAAACCGATGAAAGTGCTGCTCGCCGAGTTTGACCGCGCTGTGTTCGGCCATCGCCTCTTGCGGAGTTCCCGTCGTCGCCAGGAACTGCGTGAGCGCCTCAGCCGCCGCAGTTCGTTCACTCCCGGGCAATCCTGCCAAGAGATCCGGCATCGTCGTTCCCGGCTTGGCTCGCTGGGGATTCGCTAACAGATCCTTGATGAATCGCAACCGCACGCGCGAACCAACTCCATCCAACAGGGGGGCCTGCTTTTTCGAAATCTGCTTCTCAGCGGCTCCATCCGCCTGATGACACGCAACGCAGCCCAATTCCCCGAGCAACAATTTTCCACCCGGCGCGGCGTCCTTCGAAGCGTTGGCACCCGTCGATGCGAAGAACCGTTCGAATCCGGCGACAACGGGGTAAGTCACCAATGGTTCGACAAATGGCTCGCCCGTTGACTTCGAGTCTGCGGCCTGCGATGGAAGACAGAACAACAAACACAACATCGCGCCGCTCAATGGGCGAGCGACAGGACCAACTTTTGGCATGAACAAAATCCTTGGGAAGCCGCACCACGACCAACAGGGGATGGTCCGGGATGCCAATCAACAATGGGAAAACGTCGCGAAGTCTAATGCCCGTGAGACGGTGCCGACAGCAATTCGCAGGCACGCTGATAACGTACGCGACTTCAGGTCATCAAGCGAAACCGCCCGTCGCGAATCGTAAAAACGTGGCCTCAACGAAGAGTAAGAACAAACACAGAGGTCGGCTACTTCTTCTTTTTCTTTTTCTTGGTTGCGGACATATTCATCGGAAAACCAACGATCCCGTAAACGTCCGAACTCTCGGACTCGCTTTCGTCGAGCAGCCCCTCCTCGCGCATAATTCTCAATGTGTCTTCGATACTTTCTGGCTCCTTCTTCGCGGCTCGTCCAGCTTCCGATGAATTCCCCCGTCCCTTGCGTGTGTTTGGCATGACCATTGACCTTTCGTAGAAATGAGTCGATGTTTTCGTTGAATTGATCGAAAAGTTTATCGCGTCACATTCGCCAAAAAAGTTCTTGCCGCTCTCCAGGACAGGCGTAGACTGCTGCTGGAGATCGATGAATGCCCTCCCCTGCCTGTGGGGTGATGACTTTAAAGTTAACAGGAGGGACGCCATGTCAGAACCACCGGGACAGCGTGAGAGCTGCCCAAGGATGAAGCGGCTCAATTGAGCGGAAACAAGGACTGTTCACCTGGGATTCCAGGACTTCTGCCCCGTCGGACTTCGCGGTCCGGCGGGGTTTTCTCTTTCGGCAAACTGGCTGAAGTGAACATCGTCTCATCAATCGCATGAAAACAGCGTTGTTTATGTGAACTCTGCCGACCCAGGCGATTGGCTTTCCGCCTGCCCGCCCAGGAACGGTGGGATGGCCGTTGATTGCCATGACAGGCGTCAGTAATGTGCCGCACTTCACTAGAGGTTATTTCTCGGTAGCGGATGAATGGTATCTGTTTTCCAGTCTGCTGCCGATGATTTCTGGAGTCCCGTTTACCATTCCCTGAAGGAGACTTTCCGTGGCAAAAGATAAGACTGAAGAAGTTTCGGTTCCCGCAACTCCTGCCGCCACTCTGCAGCAAAATCTGACGGTCGATGATTCCACGGCCAGTGCCGGCTACGCCAACTTTTGCCGCGTGTCGAGCACGCCAGAAGAGCTGATTTTGGATTTGGGGTTGAATCCCAATCCCTACGCTCAAGGCAATGTGACCGTGCATGTCGGCCAGCGAATCATTATGAATCACTTCACCGCCAAGCGGTTGTTGAGTGCGCTGTCGATGGCCTTGCAACGCCACGAGCAAGCCTTCGGAGTTTTGGAGACCGACGTTCGCCGTCGCGTAAAGCCATCCGTCACCGCGACGATGCCACGCAGCTAATGTGATCGCTGAGCACAATACGAAAGCCCCATGTCGATGGACGTTGGGCTTTTTTTGCGCAATCACGGCAAGCGACCAGTCTTTAACAGATGCCGTAGTTGACGCTCGGATTCTTCAGTGGCCGGATAAATGAATGGCGGCTTGCGAGGCAATTTCGATGGCGTGATCTGCCAACCCCGGCTCGTCAAAGTGACGGGAATAATTAGTCGCTGACGCGAAACGGGCTTCGTCTCACGCAGATTACTTAGTGTGAGTTGTTCATTTCGAACAGCATTCTTCCAAGACTTCTCCACACCAACTCGGCCGAGCGCGACATCTTCGACCACCGCGGTCAGCACGTCGGTCGCTTCCAGAACCTGATCGCGATTGAGCGTGACCGGATTTGCGGTCCAGTACGACAGCAGTCCCAACCCGATCATCCAAAGAACAATCAAGCCGGCTGCTAGCGCGAACCAGCGCTGAACCTGCAGCATCGTGCGGGGAGAGACATTGCCTGGCGAGTCCGTTCCCACGACGACAACTCCGTTTGGCGCACGCGGCTGGCGTGCTAGGGTTCGCACTGGCAAACACGATCCACACGCACTCCGTTCAGCGTCGAAATGCGGCAGACGTGTCGATCTCGTAACCCCGGTCAAAAGCTTCTTCGAAGTCGAAAACACCGCTGAAGTCGCTGAGTTGATCCCGTTCCGTTTTCCGCATGTCACCCCGTTCGACCTGATCCCAGACGATGCGGCCAAAGTCCTCGGTCGTCGTGACGCCCCAATGCCGAAAGACCGGGATCGCCATCATGCCGAATTCCTTGATGGCGAGCTCGCGGATCCCTTCCAGAAGTTGCCGCCCAGTGACGTGCGCATCGTCGGGGGACTTCACGAATTTCTTCTGAGCCAATTTCAGCGCATGATCGACAAACTCACGTGCGGCGGGGTGATATTTCGATTGGGCCAGCGGGGCCTGTTTCGTGGGGCTCATGACAATTTCCTGGCGGTAGAAGACATCGGCCTCATCCCGACTTCAGTGACACTATAGCCGGCGGAGGCAACTCGTCGAAACCCTCAGTTTGACTTGTTGAAATTGTGATTCACCGGAATTAGGTCGGCCTTGACGTCACCAACTGACAAAAAAACACCCGGCTCTTGATCGAAGCCGGGCGATGCAAAGTCCATGACCCGAACTCGCGATTGATCAGACCGCCTTCGTGATCCCTGGAGTCGGAATTGCATACTCGAAGTTAGCATTGGGCTTGGTCGGCGGATCGGCGTCCCAGGAGAGGTTCTTCGGCATGGTGTCGAGGTTTGAATTGAGCGCCTCCTCCCAAGTCACCTCTTTGCCGGAGTACACCACCATTCGTCCAAGAACAGCGGTCAGTGAACTGTTCGCGCCGTTTTCCCCTTCATTGTATGGCGTGTTGTTGCGGATCGCTCGGAACAAGTCGTCGTGCTCGACCTGATACGGATCGGAGCGCTTGACCGATTTGTCACGGCGGAAGCTCCACTTCTCGCCGCCCGCGTTGATTGAGTTTCCGCTGACATCACTGCTCCCCTTTGTGCCGTGAGCGTACTCGCTGACACTATTCCAGACGTTCGGCTGATGGCGGCATTGGCTGAACATCCAGGAGCCGTCCGCGTATTGGTACTCGACAGCAAAGTGGTCGTAAATTTCACCGTAGCGTTTATCGACGCGCACCTGCCGGCCACCCATGCCGCGAGCCATCACCGGGTGTCCCTGTTTGACCCAGTTGCCCACATCGAGATTGTGAATGTGCTGCTCACAGATGTGATCGCCGCAGAGCCACAGATAGTAGTACCAGTTCTTCATCTGGTACTCCATTTCCGACTTAGCCTGCTCGTGAGTGATGCGTGGTTCCCACACACCAGGGTTGTTCCAGTAGACACGCATGGCGAGGACGTCACCGATCGCCCCATCGTGAATCCGCTTCAGCGTTTCAAGGTAGCCGTCTTGGTGATGCCGTTGCAGACCGACCCCGACTTTCAGGTTTTTCTCTTTAGAAACCTTGACCGCTTCGAGCACTTTGCGGACGCCGGGGGCATCGACGGCCACGGGCTTCTCCATAAACACATGCTTCCCTTTCGAGACGGCGTATTCGAAATGGGTCGGCCGGAAGCCCGGCGGAGTCGCGAGGATCACCAGATCGACGCCGCTGTCGATCACCTGCTTGTATGCGTCGAAGCCGACGAACTTGTGGCTGTCATCCACGGCAACTCGGTCGGCGTGTCCCCGTTTCAAATTGTTGAGGCTGCCGTTGAGCGAATCGGCAAAGGCATCTCCCATGGCGATCAGCTTGACGTTCCCCTCGGTGCTCAGGGCTTGCCCCGCCGCGCCGGTGCCACGACCGCCACAGCCGACCAAACCGACCTTGATGACGTCGTCGCCCGCCGCGTAGACGCCAGCCGTCAGGCTAAGCTGCGCGACGGCCGCCGCTGACAGGGCCGCCGTTGTCGAGGATTGCAAAAAATCGCGCCGTGTTGGGTTGGGTGCGCTCATCAAGGTGTCTCCAGGCTGAATGAGTTTTAAGAGTGACCGGATCGGTGAGAGTTCTAAACACCGCACGGCGTGGCGAAAAGCCTGCGGGTCACAACTTCAGGCCGGGTCAATTTTTGAACTCGCGAGACTTGTCACCCGACGCATCAACCACGGCAATCGCTTACTTAACGTGCAATTCCCCGTTTCTGGAAGCCCCCCACGCGTTGTCGCGGCGGGTGACAAACGGTGCGGCAACACAACTTGGCGTCTCCTGTCACAACTCGCCGAGGCCCGATTCGATTTGATCGGCTGTAAACTGCAGCACTTCGACGTCGGCTCGATCCAATTCCGGCAACGGTTGGAAACGGCTTTGAATGACGACAACTTTGACTCGGCAGCCACTGTCGAGAGCGGCTTGCACCAGTCGCTGACGCGATTGGTCCCAATCCAGAAAAATGCAAAAGATCGCCGAAATCTGCGGCAATTCGTTGGCCAGTGCCGCAGTCATCTGATCAAACGGATCTTCCCGGCACGGTGGCACGTCCGCGAGAATTTCCAACACCGCTTCGATCGGAGTTGTGCTGCGACCGGTGCGAAAAACGTGTAATTCCGGACCGGCCGCGAAGACGTCTAACAAGTCTTCGCCGCGGGAGAAGACGTCGGCGACCGATGCCGTCAGGCTGATTGCAGCTTCAAGTCCACGCTCATTGCGCCGTCGCAGCCATTCGGGAGACAACCATTTCAGCGACAGCCATTCGCGAGGAACAAAAGTGTCCAGCACCAAGCCCAGCCGATGAAAATACTCTTCCTGATATTCGCGAACGACCGGTTTTGCGAGCCGTGCCCATGATCGAAAATCAATGTGCCGCGGGGAGTCTCCCGGCAGATACTCGCGGCTACCAATGTACTCCGGCGACTCGCCGACGTGCGATGTGAACGTAATCCCGCCTGACTGATAGCGATTGCCAATATCCAGATGAATTTGCTGCAAAGGCTCGAACTGGGGCAGCACCAGAATCGGACGAGACACTTTGTGGCCGAGTTGATTTCGAAACAGATTAAATGGAAATGTCGAAAACGCCCGGACGACGGGCAGCATGTACCGCCCGCGCCGCCGAGGGATGACTCGGATCGGCAGCTTCACGGATTCACCGGCGGCGAGCGTCGGCACCATGCGCTCATCTCGCACCGATTCCCACATCGCGGGCAGCTTGAAGACCGCCAGCGACACATCGAGCAACGCCCAGCGCCCATCGTTCGTGACCGTAAACTCACCATGCACCGTTTGTCCGGTCGTCACGCGATCGGGCCAATCGCCACTGATCGAAACGCTCAGCCATCGCAACACCGAACCGACTCCCGAGGCGACCAGCACCAGCACTCCCAGCGTGACAGGAATCTGATAGATCGGCATTTCTTCCGTGATCGCTCCCGCCAAGGCCGAGACCGACAACGCGACCATCACGACCTTGCCTGCCGGAGTGAACGGGTACGTCCAGAGAAAAAACGTCATCCCTGGAAATGGCCGTTCGTGGAACATCGCACGATCTGCGATCATCGGCCGCAAGAAACTAAACGCCAACCGTCCTAACCAACCTCGCGTTGGTCGCGGCGTTTTCGAGGTCGCGGCTGTCGAATGAAGTTCAGCCATCGTTGCTGTTTTTCCAACTGCGAGTTCTCAGCGATTCGCATCGTCCCGCGGCGTCTTCAGGAAATGCGGTTGAGTGAGCAAGTCGTACATCTCTGGCCGTCGATCGGCCAACCGATCGATGGCATGCTTGCCAGGAACTCGAGTCACTCGTTTGTTCCGCGACTGCTTCGGATCAATGTCCGCGAACAGAATCGTCGCAGCGGTGCTTTCCGTACTCGCAAGCGTGCAACCACTCGGACCGCAGATTCGACTGCGGCCAATGAATGGAAATCCCCGCTCCAGTCCGACGCGATTGACCGCCAGGAAATAGACGGCGTTTTCCATCGCTCGCGTGTTGAGTGTGTGTTCAGCGACACATTCAGCCCCGGGGGGCCAATTGGTCGGCAGCACGATGAGGTCCGCTCCGAGAATCGCCAGCGATCGCGTCGCTTCGGGAAACGCCGCGTCGTAACAGATCAGCATCCCGACTTTGACGCCGTCGACCTCGAAGACCGCAAACGGACGATCGCCGCAGGTCGTCTGCATGTCGATCCCTAAATACGGCAGATGGACTTTGCGATACGAGCCGACCAGACCGTTCGGCCCCACCAGCGCGACTGCATTGAAGAGTCGCTCTCCGTCACGTTCCAGCAATCCGAAGACAGCGAAGACGTTTAACTCATGACACACTTTCGCGAACGACTCTGTCGCTGGTCCGGGCAGCGTCTGCGCGAACGGCATCGCTTCAGCAATCGACTCAAAGCAATAACCGGTCAACGCACATTCCGGAAAACAAATCAGCTTTGCGCCGGCGGCCGCCGCCTCTTTCAACTTGGACAACATCACAGCCAGGTTGGCATCGGGTTGACCAATCGTGACGTCCGTCTGCACGGCGGCGATTCGCATGTTGAAAATCCTTGAGTGAGTCAATCAAGACAGCTCGATCGGACGACCTGTGCTCGCTCGCACCGAAAAACCATCGGGACTGATGCCCGTTTCCGGGGGAATGCCGAGCGTGTGAAACAATGTCGCGCCGAAATCTTCGGGGCTGACCGGACGGTCTTTGACGTACGCCGCTTGAACATCCGACGAACCGTAAACCGTACCGCCGCGCACGCCCGCTCCAGCCAACATCGCCGAGTAACAGTGCGGCCAGTGATCGCGACCGATCGCGGAGGCTCCGCGACTGATGCGCGGCGTGCGACCGAACTCGCCAACCAGCACGACGAGCGTTTGATCCAGCAACCCGCGCTGTTGCAGATCGTCCAGCAGAGCCGACACGGCGGTGTCGCAAACCGGCAAGGCCCAGCCGAGTCCGTTCCAGCCGTTGCCGAAAATGTCGATGCCTCCGTTCCCGTGCATGTCCCAAGTTTCGAGGCTCAGGAATTTGTCGCCTGGAGCCAGCCCGCACCAGGCGACGACGTTGACCAATCGGACTCCTGCTTCGATCAATCGTCGCGCGAGCAGCAAATTCTGTCCGAGCGGATTGCGACCGTAACGATCTCGCATCGAGTCCGGTTCGCGATCGACGTCGAAGGCTTGCCGCGCGGCTGAGCCCGTCAGCAGATCAAACGCCCGTTCGCGAAATCGAGACAGTGGCTCGGCTGGAAGAGTGGCCGAGGCCGTGGGCTCAAACTGATCGAGCAACTGGCGTCGCGCGGCGAGTCGATCGGTTGTGACTCCGTCGGCGGCATCGAAAGCTTTGACTCGGAAACCGCTGGTCCCGGGGTTGTCCTCGTGACCGGTGCCGATCACGAGCGGCGCGTGAGCCATTCCCAACCAACCACCGGTCGTGTAGGTCGGCTCCGGCGGCATCGCGCCGCCGCCGAACTTCTGCAGCCAGACATGCGACGGCACACTGGTCGACGATGGCCGGAGTTTCGTCACGATCGAACCGAAGGCCGGAGCATTCATCGCCGGTTGCGATTGCCCCGCCAGCAGCATGCGGTTCGCAACGTCATGCACCGGAATGCCGTGACTCATCGACCGAATGACCGCGTAGCGATCCGCTTGCCGAGCCAACTTCGGCATCAACTCGCCCACTTGAAATCCGGGGACCGAAGTGGCGATCGCTTGGTACGGACCGCGAGTTTCCGACGGACCGCTCGGCTTTGGATCCCACGAGTCCAGTTGACTCAAGCCGCCGTACTGAAAAATGAAGATGCACGACTTCTGGTGAACCGAGGCTTGCTCCGCGAAGAGCCGCGGCAGCGATAATCCCAACATCGGCACCGCTCCCGCCTGCAGCATCTGGCGGCGAGACAGACAACCAATTTGTGAAGCGTGACAATTCATTCGCGAAACAACCTAGTCGTCGAAATTGCTTCGTCACCATGTCAGTCCGCTTTAGTTTGGTGGCGGCGCTGTTTCCGGCGGAGTGCTCTTGTGCTGGCCGGGCCACCAGCGGGGGGAGGTCAAGCACAATGCAATCACGGCGGCGAAGAACAGCCACGAGACGTAGTGATGGCGATTCCCTTTTATCGCCTGCCAATTCTTGGCCTCCCATTTGTGCTGGAACCAGGCATCGACGGTGCCCCGCCAAGCGACCGGGACCCACTCGGGAACATCGCGGCGGCGAGTTTCCTCGTACAGATTCTCGATTGCTGTCGTGTCGGACGTGTGCTGCAGCAGTGCGTCGCGCTGTTCCGGAGTCATCTGGCCAATGAATTCCAAGAGGCCAGGATCAGAGTCATTTGACGCAGGCTTGTAGGTTGCGACATCACGCAGATCGGCGGGCAGCGCATCGGCCTTCTCGAAGTTCTTGACATCCGCGCGGGAGACCATGTAGCTCTCCCAGTGACGATCGAGGCTGACTTGGTGGTTGCGGACGAAATACCCCGCGACTTCGCGGTCCCCGATCATCATTTCGCCGGCAGTGAATGCCAGAATGGCCGCCCCCAGAGTGACGATCCAGTGGTAGCGGTTCATCAAACGCGCGATCAAATTGCTGCACGTCATGATGATCGCGATCGAGATCACCAGTCCGCCCAAAAGCAGTTTCCAGTCACCGTGACTGGCTCCGGCGACAGCCAGCATATTGTCGAGGCTCATGGCAAAGTCGGCCAGGAAAATCATCTTGATCGCTGCGATCGTGCTGCGCCCGGCGCCGTCGGCCGTGACATTTTCTTCCTCTTCATCGCACAAGAGTTTGCAGGCGATCCACACCAGCAACAGTCCGCCAAGCAATCGCAGCCAAGGGACCATCAGCAGGAAGGACATGATCATCGTGAAGACGATCCGCAAGAAAATCGCGATGCCGCCTCCCCACAGGATCGCCCGTTTGCGCTGGTGCTCCGGCAGCTTGTGAGCAGCCATGGCGATGACCACCGCGTTGTCACCGGAAAGGACAACATCGATCATGATGATCTGGAGGATCGACAACACAAGGTGAAGCGTCATGGTCGCGGCAGGCTCGAAAAGGGGGCGTGAATTTTGGGGGCCATAAGATAGTCATCCGCCCCACCGGCGAGAAGTTGCTGAATCTCGCGTCGCTGGCGATCAAAGGTTGAGTCGTCGAGCACCGGTTGCAACCCCGTTGTCGACAACGCTGCAGGCAGCTCGACCCAGCTTTTGCAACCGGCGAAGTACGGCGCGTCGCCGATTTCGAACGGCGTTGGGCGGCGGTAGACACGAACCGTCAGTGCGAACAGCCCTGGAGTGCGGTAGTGAAATCGCTGCTCGACCGTCGATTCCGACCAGATGTGCCGCCCGGCCAATCGACTCAATGCCGAACGATCGAGGACCTGCTGGACCTCTTCCACGACGGCAAGCAACTGCAATCGATGTCCGCGAGTCTTGTCGCGAAGTTGCAACTCATCGAGCATCGGCCAGGCGTCCGCGGTGATCTCTTCACGCTGCTGATGAAACCCTGTGGGGAACAGCCAAAACTCGCGGTGCTCGACACGAAAGCCTTCGCGCCCCTCGTGGATGCCCCCCTTGCGAAGGATCAAAGTCTGCCCGCCGCATGCCAGAGCGGCACAAACGACGGCCCACTCCTTGAACACGAATCGGGATTCCGGCGGCATGACGAGCACCACTTCCAATCACTTCTTCGCGTTTTGCTTGGCAACTTCCAGGCGCGGCTTGGACTTCTCGGCCCATTCGCTTTTGGGAAACTTCGCGATCAGCAATTCGTAATCGCGGACCACCTGAGGCCAATCGCCGAGTTGTTCGTCGCACGCGCCGGCTTGGAACAACGCGGGGGCCTGCCATTCTGGGAAGTCGTAGAGGATGTCGACTTTCAGGTAGCTTTCCAGCGCGGCCTTGTAGTCTTTCTGCAAGTAGTGCGTCTCGGCGATCATCAACTGAGCCTTGGCGGCGGTCTCGGTTCGCTTACCGTTCGGGTCGTCGATGACCTGCTTGAAGACAGCGCGGGCTTCGTCAAATTTGCCTTGGCTTTTGTACGCCCGGCCAAGCGTTTCTTCGGCTTGATACAGCAGCCGATTCTTCGCGTCCCAGGCTCGGAAGTTCGTGACCGTCGCGACAACTTCGGCGTAGTTTTTCTTCTGCCAATACGTCTCCGCCAGCAGCACGAACACGCGCGGAAACCAATCCTTGTCCTTCATCGCCGGATCGGCCTTCGCGGCGGCGAGTGGTTTGAGCAACTCCAACGCTGGTTCCGATTGCTGACGTTGCAGCAACGACAACGCGAGATAAAACGCCGCGTCGGACTTGTGGGAACCCTCAGCGAATCGCGTGCGGAGTGCGGTCGCAGTCTTGGCCATTTCGTCCCATTGTTTCTGTTGCTCAGCGATCTGCATCAGCCGCCAGAGTGAGTCTTGTTGGACATCGACGTCCGATTTCGGATCCTCTTCCAATTTTTGAAACGCAGCCTTTGCGGCTTCGAGCTTCGCGGCGACCACCGAACCGTCATCGGGATTCACGCTCGACAACAAGTCTGACTCGGCGAGACTGAACCGTGCGTTGTCCGCCAATTCGCTGTTCGGCACTTCGGCAATCAGTCGCTTGAAGATCTGGTCCGACCGCTCGAAGCGTCCCGCTTCGTAGTTCAACAGCGCCCATTCATCGAACAACTTGTCGAGATTCTGCGGCTTGGGAAACTTGACGAGCAGTTTTTCGTAGGCCGCATCCGCTTCGACCGGCTTGTTCAATCGCCGCAGAGTTCGGGCGGCTTCCAAACCAGAAAGGTACCCGTAGTTGCCCGGCGAGTAGCTTTCGAAGGCGTCGCCAAACGCTTTCGACGCCGCTTCGAGTTGATTATCGAGCTGCAACGACTCACCCAACTTGAACGCTGCTTCCGGCGCGAGCGCGTCCTGCGGAAACTCCTTGACCAATCGCCCAAAACCCTCGGAGGCCTGTTTGAACTGCTTCTTCTCGAACTGGCTCCACGCCTGCCCCGAAAGCGCGGAAACGAAGTGCGGCGACTGCGGACCGGTTGCCACTACGACCGCGTACCATTCCAGCGAAGCATCGAATTGCTTGTGCGAATACGCCGCCTCGGCAAGCTGCAGAGTCGTTCGCACGATCAGCGGACTGTTTGGCAGCGCCGCTTTTAGTTGAGCCATCGACTGCTTCGCCGCGTCGAATTGTTTCTGATTGGATTCGACCAGAGCTTTCGTCACGAACGCCTGATCGAGCTGCTCTCCTTTCGGAGCCAGCCGGATGTAGTCTGCCGCAGCCGATGCGGCTTCGGGAAATTTCTTTTCCGCCAATGCGCTGCTGGCGAACATGACCAACGCGTCAATGGACTCCGACGCCACTCCTTCTTTGCGAACTTGTTCGATGACCGGCGTAAGCGTTTCGATGACTGCCGCATGTTGCTTGAGTCGCTGCTGCGCGCGAGCGAGGTGGTAGCGCGCTTGAAGCTGCGTCTGCGGACGCTGTGCCGCAGTCAGCACGCCTTTAAACAAATCAACGGACGCCGTCGCGTCCGCATCGGTCCCGCGAGCCAGCAGGACGCGGCCACGCAGCAATTCGTTGAACAGCTTTAATCCGCTGTTCGGTTGAGTCGCTGCGAATTGCTTCGTGTAGCCTTCGGCCGCTTGAATGGCCGCGTTGCGAGTTTCGGCATTCGCCGAACGGTTCGCTCGCTGCAACGCCGATTCGCCAGCGAAGTACAGCGCGTCGTCGGCCCATTGCCCTTGAGGCCACAATTTGGCGACGTCGGCGAAGTGCAATTCTGCCGTGTCGAACTGTGACAAACGCAGCTCGCAATCGGCCCATTGAAAGAGCACTTGTTCGGCGATGGGATTCTGCGAGTGAGCTTCGAACGCCGCTTTCAAAATTGCCGACGCACCCGCAAGATCGCCGGCTTGTTTTTGCGAAAGGCCTCGCCAGTAGCTCGCGGCCGGAGCTTGCTCCGGTTCTTTCGCGGCCAGTTCAAACTGCGTGGCAGCGGCTTTGAAGTCCTTCAATTCGTACAAGGCGTAGCCCGCATTCAAACGCGATGCCGGGACGTACTTGCTCTCGGGAAAGTTCTTTTCGAGATCGGTGTAGGCCTTGGCCGCGTCCGCGAAATCTTTTTGCTCGAAGAGTCGGCTGGCGATCTGCAACTGAGCTTGAGCCGCCCGCGTTCCCGCACGATTCATGGCGATCTCGCGATACAGCACCAGCGCCTCGGGAAACTTCTGCTGTGCTTCGAGTGCCTTCGCCAGCCCCCAACGTGAGTCTTCCAGCAGCTTGCCCTGCGGAAAAAGTTTGATCGACTGCTGAAAGTTGGTCGCCGCCGCGTCAGGCTTGCCAAGCCGCAACTGCGTGTCGGCCAGGTAGGGCAGCGCGTACTCGCGAAGCGCGTCTTCGGGCGACTTGGCGAGGAACGCGGTGAATTCTGTTTCGGCCCCTTTCAGGTCGTCGAGGAAGTAGCTCGACTCAGCGATTCGATACATCGCCTGCGGCACTTGCGGGTTGGCCGAGAAGTCTTTGACAAAGGCTCGCAACACGGTGCGAGCCTCTTCGTACTTCTCTAAATTGGTCAGCGACAGCCCCAAATACAGCCGAGCAAACGGCGCTCGGTCGTGCTTGGCGTGGTCTTTCAGGAACTTCTTAAACGCCTCTTCGGACAGTCCCCAGCGGCTCTGTTTGTAAAATCCGACCGCCGCCGCATAATCGTCCGCAGCTTGATCGGCACAGGCGACCTGTCGCCCGAACCAGGACGGGCCTGACGGGTTCGCCAACGCGGCCATCGCGGCGATCAACGCAGCCCAGCGACGCCAACATCCAAATCGGTGTGCCAAGTTGTGTGGAGTTTGCATGATTCGCTCCTGCATCTTGAAGGGCCGCCAAAGTCGTGGGAAACCCAACTCTTTAGCGCCAATGGGGGGAGCTTACCCGCCCGTGTGCCGCCAGAAAACGATGGCCCCGGCGAGGGTCGGATCGGCTCGTCCGAGACTTGTCTTGGCCAAGATTCGAGGGCCAACTAGATTCCCGCCCCGAATGGGCCGGACGCACAGTCGCTCGGCTAAAGATGTCGTAATCTGCGCCCGCCAGGGAAGGCTACCGTGATGGCGACTGCGTGTTTGAATCGTCGACTTGACGACCTGGATGTTCGGCGCATTTGCGTCATCAAACCCAGCGCCCTGGGGGATGTCGTCCAGTCGTTGCCGCTATTGCCGGTGCTGCGCGAAAGATTCCCGAACGCGAGCATCTCCTGGGTCATCAATCACGAATTCGCGGACTTGCTCGAAGGGCATCCGCTGTTGCACGAGTTGCTGCACTTTCATCGACGTGGCGGAGCCACAAACTATTGGCAACTGTTGCAAGACCTGCGGCAACGGCAATTCGATCTGGTCTTTGACCTGCAAGGATTGATGCGCTCCGGAGTGATGACTGCCGCGACTCGCGCTCCGTTGCGAGTCGGCTTGGAAACGTCTCGCGAAGGGGCGAGGTTGGCGTGTCATCAAACGATCCCCGGCACCAGCAAAGGAATGTCTGCGTTTCGAAGATACTGGCGGATCGCCGAGGAGCTTGGATTGGGCCAGCGCACTCCTCAGACGATCGTACCGACAACGGAAGCGGATCGTGCCTGGGCGGCAACCTCGTTGAGCGGGTTAGCCGGACCGATCCTGGCGATTCATCCGGGAGCAGGCTGGATGACGAAACGCTGGCCGATCGAAAAGTTTGCTGTTGTGGCTCACAAGGCGATGCGGCAGTACGGATTCTCGGTGGTGATCCTCGGCAGCAAGGTCGAACAGCCGGTCTCTAACGAATTGCAATCTCTGCTGCACGGATTTGTGTCGCGAAAGGCGGTGCTGAATCTGACCGGTCAAACGACGCTCAAGCAGCTCTCGGCGGTGTTGTCCTCAGTCGATGTCGTGCTGACGAATGATTCTGGCCCGATGCACCTCGCGGCCGGCCTTGGCACTTCTGTTTTGGGAATTTTCACCTGCACCAGCCCGGCAATCTCGGGTCCACCGGGCGAGCAGCACGAGCTGGTTTCCACCCACGTCGCCTGCGCGGCCAGCTACAGGAAGAAGTGCCCGCATTCCGGCCGTATGCACTTGTCCTGCATGGATGAACTGTCGACCGAACGTGTTTGCGCAGCTCTGGTCCGCCTCATCGAGAAACGCCAGCTTCATTCGCGGGCGGCGTGAGTTGCCGGACTTCACATTGACCGTTTTTCGAGAGCGGCGTATACGACCCCGCCCATACACTGGCTGGAAGCCGTCGTCTGCGGCAGGGATGCCATGAACCGTGCCACCTCTGTGACTGTTTGCTCGAACGACGTGCCTGCCCCGCGCGAGCGTGAGCGCTCGTCTGCCGACGTGAATCGCTGGGTCGCCATGATCGATGCGGAATTGCGATCCGAAGCTGATGCTGGTGAGGCCCACGAAGACACAGTCGCAGTCACGTTGGAATTCGGACGTGGCCGGATGGATCTCGCCGCTGAGCCGTTGCGGGCCGGTGACTCGCTGCGGCTCGATCAGTTGGCGGACGAACCGCTTGATCTGGTGGTCGATGGTCGTCCGGTCGCGCGCGGCGAACTGGTGGTCGTCGATGGTCAAATCGGTATCCGCATCGTGGAATTATTGATGCTCGTGGTGACCTGGCTCGCTCTCGGGACTTCGTCCAGCTTGGCCGATGAACAATCCGAGGCATTCTTATTCGACAACATTTCCGAGCGACTTGAAACTCCGTTCGGGACGGTGCGTAGTTCGCGATCAAGCCACGAAGCTGAGAAGTCATCAATTACATCCTCTCGGATCGCTAATGAACCGCCGCAAGTCGTTTCGAACCCGCTGCCACGTCGCTCGAATTCGGCAACTCGCGACGCGAATCTCACTCATGTCAACGCCTCGACCAGTTGGTCGGCAACGGTGTGGTCGCTGTTACTAATCGTCGGACTCATTGTCGTTGGAGCCCAATGGCTCAAATCACGTTCTCCGACAGTCGCACGCGGCTTGCCCGCCGAAGTCTTCGAAATCCTCGGTCGCCAAGCGATCGATCCGCGCACAACCGTCGTGCTCGCTCGCTGTGGTTCGCGGTTGCTCCTGCTCAGTCAGTCGCCACATGGCCTGCAGACACTTGCCGAGATCACCGACCCGGTCGAGATCGACTGTCTCGCCGGCCTGTGCCGCGCGACCCCGCGAGAGCAAACGCTCCTCGAAACCTTCCGTGCAATGTTGCGCAAGCCGACGGGCTCCAAACCCACTACCTCAACGCTGATAAACACGCTCGATGAACGGCGCACCGCCCGGCCCATGCCAGCGAGATCCGTCGCCTCTGCATTATTGCCGGAGGTGCGATCATGAGATCGTTCGTTGGGAGACGATCGTTCCGCATGGGAACCGTGCTGATCTCGTTCAGCCTGCTGGCACTGACCGGATCGATCTCGCTGGCTGCCGAAACCGAGCCACTGGCACCGAGCAATCTCGTCACACCGCAATCTTTGTCAGCATCGTTGCCGTGGTTGATCGGCGCGACAGTGCTCAGCCTTGTGCCGGCTGTATTGCTGATGAGCACTTGCTTCGTCCGGTTCGCGGTGGTGCTTGGATTGTTACGGCAGGCGCTGGGTACCCCGCAGGTTTTGCCTAATCAGATTTTGATGGCGTTGAGTCTGTTTCTGACGTTCACCGTGATGGCTCCCGTGTGGTGTGAATCGTATGAGACCGGTTGGAAGCCGTACTCCAAAGCCGCCACGGCCGAGAATTCATCGGCCGTCTTCGAAAACGCGCTGCCGAAAATGCTCGCCCCGATTCGTCGCTTCATGAATCGCCAGATCGAAGCCTCTGGAAACGCCGATGGCGTCTGGATGCTCCTCGATCTGCAGCGTCAGCATGCCGGCGAGACCGACACGCCTGAGCCTAAGAGCTACGACGAGGTGCCGATTTCGGTCCTGCTGCCGTCTTTTCTGCTGAGCGAACTCAAGACGGGCTTCCTGATCGGCTTCCAATTGTTCCTGCCGTTTCTGGTGATCGACTTCGTTATCGCCTCTCTGCTGACCGCGCTGGGGTTGACGACGATGACGCCCACTTCTGTTGCGTTGCCCTTCAAACTCCTGCTGTTCGTGCTCATCGACGGCTGGTTCCTCACCGTCGGCATGTTGCTCGCCAGCGTTTCGATGACTGGGTGACACAGTGAGGGGGTGACAAAGTGACGAATCTAAGTCACCCCCGCACCTTGTCACTTCTTATCCCATGACTCCCGACCAAGCCTCTGAACTCACTCGCAACTCGCTCTGGCTGGCGCTGCAAGTCGCCGGTCCGCTGCTCGTGGTGTGCCTGACGGTCGGCTTAGTGGTCAGTCTGTTTCAAGCGGCGACTCAGTTGTCCGATCAGACTTTGAGCTTCGTGCCGAAACTGTTTGCAGCAGTGTTCGCCGGAGCCGCCCTGCTCCCCTGGATGGCCTCGCGGCTGACCGAGTTTGCACGGCATTTGATCGAATCCATTGCACACGGTGGGTGAGGACATGCCACAGTTTTCTCCCGCCGATCTCGCCCTGTGGCAGTCCCCTTGGACGGGCCATCTCGTGACGTTCACGCTGGTCTTGGCACGCGTTTCGGGACTGCTCGCGGTCGGACCACTCCTCGGCCGAGCGATCCTGCCGTGGCAAGCTCGCGTCGGACTGGCTCTCGTCCTGTCGATGTTGCTGACACCGTTGGTGGCTGCTGCGACGCTGACTCGCTTCGATCTCACGAGTTTCCCTCCGGCCGCCGCAACCGAGCTTGGCTTAGGCTTTCTGCTGGGCTGCGGATCGCTGCTGATCCTCTGGGCCATTCCATTGGCTGGACGACTGCTCGACCAGCAACACGCTCTGCCGAGTGACGATGATGACGAACCACTCGGCGGCTCGCCGATCGCACGCTGGCTCACGCTTTGGGGCGCCGCTTGCTTTCTGCTTTGCTCGCCGATCAACGGCCACTTGCGAGCCGTGAAGCTTCTGGCAGACAGCTTTCAATCCTGGCCGCTCGGATCATCGGGTGGAGTCTGGGAATCGAATTTGATTGCACAACTTGTTCAACACTCTTGCCAGCTCTCGTTGTTGTTGATTGCGCCGGCGCTGGCGACATTGACCCTCGTGAATCTGGGCTTCGGATTGCTCGGTGCCGCCGGACTGCCCGGAGCATCGACCAGCATCGGCAATTCGACACGGCCGCTCATCGCCACCCTCGTACTTGTGGCCAGCTTGTCCGGCATCCAACAGACCATCTTCGACTCCGTCCGCGATGGCATCGCGGTACTGGCCGACAACTCGAACACATCCCGTTGAATCATTCTGGTCCTGCTCAATGGCACTGCTCGACGAGAATTCCGAGGCCCGCACTGAACGCCCGACCGAGCGTCATCGCCGAAAGGCTCGTGAGCGCGGTTTGGTCGCACACAGTGTCGAGCTGCTCACGGCGGCGCGCCTGTTGGCCACCTGGATCGTGCTCGGCTGGTGGTTTGTGAAGTTCGCAATCACTGCCAGATCGTCACTTCGAGATGCGCTGGAAAGCGCTGGCTCCAACACACAACATCCATCGGCCGCGATGATTCAACTTCGCGACTTGACCTGGCAGTTCCTCGCGTCCACGAGCTGGCCGCTGGTCACTGTGACTGTCTTGCTGCTGGTGACTCACTTCGCCCAAACCGGCTGGCTCTGGCGTTGGGAGAACGCGGCACCGCAGTTGTCGCGACTCTCGCCGATCTCGGGGTTGCAACGCTTGGCCTCGTTGGCGACGACGGGCCGCGCTCTGAAGCTGAGCTTGAGGTTGTCTGTGGTCGGCGGTGCAATCGTTTTCGTCGTGTTGCCGCAAACGCTGTTTTCGTCAGTGAGCAAGTCCGCAGACTTCACGGGGCAACTCACGACGTTTGGAGCATCCGCCGTGCAACTCGTCGCTCACGTCGCGATGGCAATGCTGACATTCGGCGCACTGGATTACGCCTGGCAACGCTGGCGTTTCGAGCGATCTCTGCAAATGACTCGCGAGGAAGTTCGTGAAGAACTCAAGGAGATCGAAGGGGACCCGCAATTGAAAAGTCGGCAACAGGCCCAAGCCCGCCACCGCGTAGCTAATCCGGAGTCGCTCGAATCCAACACAGGACGCTTGGTGTAACCAATGCACAGGGCAACGTTGTCGTGCTTGTAATTCACGACTCCCACTGCGATAACTCCGCCCGCCACCGACGAGGCGAAGCGAGGGCCAGCGGCTACTCACGCCAAGTCCAGTTTATTGACGGGCTGTAGCGCAGTCTGGCTAGCGCGCCTGCTTGGGGTGTAGGAGGTCGTGGGTTCAAATCCCGCCAGCCCGATTTCCATTTCCTGACGACTTCGCCTTTCTGCCGGAGTCAGTTTGGAACACAGACCCGGATGGGCTTAGGCTCTCCGGGTTTTTGCATTGATAATCAGCAATTTGTTGCAAGGCTCGACGACCGGTCGGGCCTTTGTATTTGACGATCGGAGACGGAGCGTCGCCGAGCGTAAAAATTCCGCTGAGCACTTTGTTCTCGATCCGCTTCCTCTTTTGCACTTTGTGGAAATTGAGAAACAACTCCGCGTTGACGATGCAAAACAGTTCGCCAATGGATTCCAAGCTGTCAGGATCATTTGCCAAGCTGGGTAGTCGCTCGACCAATGCGAGTGCGGCTTGAATGGTGGCATCGGGATTGGCCAGCGAATTGCTTTGGACTTGCAGCGTTGCCAGGTCTCGCTGCAGTTGCTGTTCTCGCAACTTCAATTCGCCGTGGATCCGTTGGATGCCTTGAAACATTTCCGCTGATTCAGCCGGAGCAGCATTTCGTTCCGCGCGCGTCATTTGCAGGCGGAGTTCGGCAAGTTCGGATTGTCGCACAACCACTTCACCGTCAGCTTTCTCCGACCGTGTCGCGGCAGCGATACCTTCTCGGAGCTTGGACTCCAGGCGTGATCGCATTCCAGGCGGCAGAAGTTTCTGGCGAATGACCGCCAGTGCGAGCTTGGCTGCTGTGATTCCGTCGGCACAGTTGTGATCGCATTTACGAGGCTTAGTCTGATGGTACTTCGCACAAACATATCGAAACGAGTTGAGGTACGGTTCACGGTACATCGGCCAACCGCAATTCGCGTCGAAGATTCTCGCTCCGAGTGGGTTCTTTTCTGGCTCTTGTGAACGGGGCTTGTCTCGCTGGCTTCCAGCCCGCTTTTTTAAGATTGACGCGATCCGTTCCGCCTTTTCAGCAGTAATCAGTGGTTCGAATCGAGCAGTGCCAGTCACCAACTGGCCTTCGTCGTTTCGAATCACTTTGGGTTCTCCGTCTGGCCGGTAATCGTTCTCTTCGAGAAGACGAGGGCCTTCGGGAGTCATGCGTCGCAGATCTCCCATCGAGCGTTTTCCGTAGGAAGTGACCGCTCGCAGCAGCGGATTCGTAGCGATGTTTTTAATCGTGTTCGCATTCCACGTTCCGGTGACCAAATGTGTGACACCCAAGTCTTTCCGTATGCGGCCCGCGTCTGGCGCTGGGACTCCCTTCTCGTTCAAGTAGCGAGCGACACGGCCTGCCGGCGTGTGCTCCACCTTTTCAAGAATCTCACGTATCACCGCCAGTTTCGATTCCGGACCGGGCAACCAAACCACATGGTGTCCGTGTCGGCGTAAGACCTCGCCCTCTTCAAGCTCACGAACGAATTCGCCATCGACGCGGACCAAGGCTCGATAAGATCCGTACGGCGGGCGACCTCCGGTCGAGAAGCCCATTCGTACCAAGCTGAGTTGGGCGCAGATGGACTTCTCCGCAAGTTCAATGCGATCTTTGCCGCTTTGGTCGTTGTCAACAATCGCCACGATGGCTTCACTGATCTCCCGGCGTTGCCCTTTCTTGATTGGATCCATCGTACGATCCATAAAGACCAACGTGATTCCCAATTCTCGGCACTCATTTTCGAGGGACACTCCCTCAAGTGGATCGTCCGGCCGTGACATCTTGTTCTCGGGCACACAGTAATCGAAAAAGATATCGCCGGAGACTGCTTGACCGGACTTGATCATGCCCTTGATTTCGGCCGGAGTTGCTTTGAATCGCAAACCCAGTTCCTTGGCGCGGCGCTGCGCCCATTCCACATATTGAGCCGGAGTTTGTTGGTGTTTTCCCCCGCTATCATGCGAATGAAAAACGGCTTGCCCCTGGCGGTCGGCGATTTCTTCGAGTCGCCCGATTCAATCATCACGAAGAGTTCCTCGAGAGCCATGAGTCGCCATCCCCGTGCGTCGGTTTGAAGACTCTGATCGAGGCAATCACACCGTTTTGCGCGTACCGCGTCCAGTTTGAGGAGCGGTGGATCTGCTTCTCGACCGTCGCCCGCGAATTAAGTCTCCGCCATTTCAATGGCATCACAAGATTCAGCAACTCGTTCCGGCGGGTTTGCGGCGGTACATCAGACTTGGGGTGATCAATGACGGCAGCAGACTCACCAGGATCGTCGTGATGACGAACGAGGTGTTGTGAGCCTGTAGCCAAGTGAGTGAATCGACCAGCCAGTGTCCCTCGAAGAAGGCCTTCGCCACGTCGTCGTTGGCGTGCAAGGCCAAGGCACCGCCGCTGAGAGCGATGTCGTGAGCGATCGCCGCTCCCCCAAACGCGGCGTGATAGGCTATCGCGCCGCCACCTCCTGCAAGATCCCAGCCCAGTGCGCCGCCGCCGCAGGCTTGCCAGCCGATCGCTCCACCGCCAAACGCGAGGCCACCGATTGCGAGTCCTCCCAGGACCAGCGCGCCAACGGCCACTCCGCCGAATGAGCAGAGTCCAATCGCGATGCCACCGCAACTCACGCCTCCAATCGCCATGCCGCCGATCGCGATCAAACCGCGAGCCTTGCCACCGATCGCCAGCAAGATTCCATCCGCTCGGTCGCCGATCGCGATCCAACCGCACGCACGCAGACGGCCATGTGTGACGGATCCTGACGACGATGCGCCGGGATCGCTGACGCGAATGTCGATCAGCGGCAGACCCAAGAACGTGGCCGAACTGCGATAGACGCGCCCTTCCCAACGATTGACCACACGCTGCGCGGCCACGGCGAGCCGAGCGGTATTGCGATCGGAATCGGTGGGCGTCTCGGCGCGAATTCGTCGTACCGCGCGATACGCGAGGTAGCTCTCGGTCCCGACGTAGGCTTGAAACAACACCATCCAACCGATCGTCGCGGTGGCCAACTGAATTCCGTTCGCGCGCGTGGAGATGCACAGCCAGATGATGCCCAGCAACAGTACCGTCGCGATTATCGAGACGATGAGCATTCGTCGTCCCACGCGTGATAGATGTTGTCGTTCGCGATTCGTCGGCGCGAGCTGCGCCGGGAGCCACATTCCGAACCAGCTTCCCGCCAAGCCGGCGAGCGTTCCGAACAAGGGGCTCAGCAGTCCCACCTTGCCAACCGCAGCCACGCCGCTCGATAGCACTGCGGCCGACGAGCCGTGCAGCGACGCTGTTCCCGCGATTGCGGACTTGGTGCCCGCCGACATTGCCGTCAAGCCGGCGATCACCGCCGTCGTGAATGCGGCTCGCGGACGACTGCTCTTCAGCGTCCGCTCGACCAGGTCCGCGACTTGCTCGCGCAGAATCTCTCGTCCGCGCGACAACCTCTGCTTCACCGTATCGGAGGAAAGTTCGAGCGTCATCGCGACCTCGGCCACCGATTGATGTTCGCGATGGAACAAGATCAACGGCTCGCGGTACGTTTCGGGAATCTCTTCGAGCGCCTGCCAGACCAGTGCTTGCTCTTCGCGCGAGGCCGCTTCGTCCAACGGTTCGAGCTCGCCGCCCGACTGTTCTGACTGCCGGTCGAGCGATTCCGAAGGCCGCGTTCTCCGCATCGCGTTGTTGGCCATGTTTCGAGCGATCCCACACAACCAAGCCCGCAGCCGAGTCGGGTCCAGCAGTGTCGCGCGTTCTCGCCATGCGGCCCAGAATGTTTCCTGAGCGATATCCTCGCTGAGGGTCAAATCGCCACACGCGCTGTACGCGACCGCTGCCACCGCCGACTGATGCCGCCCCACCAATTCCGCAAACGCGTGTCGGTCGTCACCGCAAACCAACTGCCACAACGCCACGTCTGATCCAACTTCCGCCGTCGCCATGATCCCCTCCGAATCGTGAAAACCCACCGTCCCAGCATAGTGGCGCTGAAAGCCGATTCGGTGACAAAGTTGGCGGAAGTGCGTTCCGGGTCATGGCGGGCTAGTTTTTGAAGATGCGTAGTCTGTTCATCAAGAGGTTGGGTTTGAGGGCGTGTTCTCTACAGAGTGAGCCGACGGTTTGTGCGAGTCGGCGTGCGAGGTTGAGGGTTGCGAGGCGGCCGCGATTCTTCTCGACGGTCGTCGCTGTTTGCTGTTGGGCCTGTGCTTCATGTACGGCGTAGGGGGGAAAAGCTTCGTGGGATCACGAAGGCTTGCTCGATGTCGTGCAGGAGTTGCGGCGGATTCCCTTTGATCGTCACGAGGTCGTCGGCTTCTTGTTCGACAAACTCCAAAAGCACCGCGTCCAGCAGATCGGGATCAATCTCGGCCTGCACGTTGGCAAACGTCTGCCGCACCGGCGGCTTCCGACGAAAGCCCAACAAATGCCACATCCCCGCGCCGTGCAGTTCGAGCCAATGCACGACCAGACGAATCCCTCGAAATCCACACAGCGTGGCACACACCAAGACAGCCAGCTTGTCGGACAACGAATGACGCCATCCCAAACGCCCGCGAGGATTGGGAACTCGCTGGAGAAACTCCAGCAAGCCCCCGGCGGGCTGAACATTCACGCCAAAACCTTCGCAATCTCCCGGACCAACAACGGCGGAACGTTCGTGTCGTGCCAAGCTCCCAAAATCTCTTCGTATTCTGCGCGACACTTCCATCAAGGCAAATTAGCTGGCCGTACTCGTCGGATTCGCGCGTCTTGTGGGTCATTGGAAGCACCAGTACCATCGCCCTTGAGCGACTCCATTGCGCTGCGGTCGAAGTTGTGTCATTCAATGACCTCCCCTCTTGCAATCTGGAATCACGATTGCTGATTTAGCGTCGAACTGAGAATGGTTATGTCGAAAGGCAAGCGATTAAGTTGGGTGCTTGCGGGCTTGTTTGGAGTGCTCGGCGTCTGTTGGTTGGGTTCTTTGGTTTTGAATCGAAGCCCGAAATCAGCAACTGTTCCACAGGCATTACCTCACTTGAATTTGGATACCGCTGCGACGACCGACCACGGGTTTGTGGGAAGCGAGGTTTGCGCGACTTGTCATCATCGAATTGCGGAGAGCTATCGTCAGCACCCAATGGGACGATCGCTAGCAACTGCTCACGAGGCGACGCCCATCGAAAATTTCGACGTCACGGAGTTTTCCCCACCGGGACCGCGGCGGTATCGAATTGAACGTACGGCGGAAGGTGTTCGTCATCATGAATCGCTGGTGGATGAAGAGGGAGCGGTGCTGTACGACCAGAGCGTCAAGGTTGCTTACACATTGGGGTCTGGCAAGCGTGGCCGAGCTTACCTGATTGAGCATGACGGAAAGCTCTTCAAGTCCTCGATCGCGTGGTTTTCCCGTCCCAAGGAGTGGGGATTGTCCCCGGGCTACCCGCCCGACCAACACAAACGGTTTGAGCGGCGAATCACGGATGGGTGTATCAATTGCCATGCCGGGCGGATGGAGGCGGACCGCAGGGCTCCCGACACCTATGTGCAACCAGTCATTGCCGAATTGGCGATCGGCTGCGAACGCTGCCACGGTCCTGGACGAAAGCACGTCGAAGCGCAGGAGTCGGGGACGCCGACCGCGTTGGCCAAGGATCACATTATCAATCCCGCTAAACTGGAGGCCGCTCGGCGAGAAAGCGTCTGTGCTCAGTGCCATTTGCACGGCAAGGCGACAGTGATGCGAACCAACCAGACGACATTCGATTTTCAACCGGGCGATCTCTTAGAAGACAACCGCATCGTGTTTGTCACGCCCCCCAAAACAGCCAGTGAATCCACGACGAACGCACTCAGCCAAGTTGAGCAAATGTCGTCCAGCGTCTGCTTTCAGAAGAGCGCAGGTCGCCTAGGATGCATCTCTTGTCACGACCCGCACTCGCTGCCTGCGCCGGAATCGAAAGTCGAGTACTATCGCGCGAAGTGCATCACCTGTCATGAAACCCGCAATTGCGGATTACCCGTCAAAGAGCGGCTGGCTCGCGAGGCCAATGATTCGTGCATTGCCTGTCATATGTCGCCTGTTTTGCATGTCGGCAACATTTTGCATGTTTCGTTCACTGACCATCGGGTTCTGCGCCAGCCACAAAGCGATCGGCCCGACGAAAAGGTCAGCTCGTCTGCCGCCAGCGCATTGGCGGTTTTTGACAACGCAGATCAACGTATCCCCAAACATGAACTCGATCGCGCGACCGCCTTTACGCTGCTGGGAGGACTCGACCACAAGTCGCCGACCGTCTCCGACGCGCGGCGGGCAGAGCGGTTGCTGATGCCCTTGCTCCAAACGCACTCCAACGACATCGACGTTTTAGAAAACCTCGGTGCCGCCTGCCTGATCCAGGGGCGAGCCTTCGACGCCGCTGAATGGTGGAACGAAGCGCTGAAACTGAACCCTCGTCGCGAATACGTGCTGGAGCATTTGTCGCTGCTGTATTTCGACCAACGGCAACTCCCCCTGGCGCGGGAATCTTTGCAACGATATTTGGCCGTGAATTCCTGGCATGGCTCGATCCACGGACGGCTTGCTGGAGTGCTCGGATCGCTGGGCGAATGGCGTGAGAGCATCGCAATCGCCGAGCATGCATTGGAATTGAATCCGACGTTGATTCCGCTCCACGGTTGGCTGGCAAATGCTTACCGACAAGTCGGAAACACTGCGGAAAGTCAACGGCACCGACAGTTGCTCATCCGCATGCAGATTCTGATGCCGAGTAACAGTCCGCCGCCGGAGACCTCACGTTGAAAACCTTGTCTCCCGTGAATGTCACCCGCTTGGTTTTGGCAGCCACATTGGCCGCGATCGGCTGCGGCGGTCGCGAGACGGCTGATTCCAGAAATCTGCCTGCAACTCCGGCGGTCGAGATAAAGACCCAGCCGCCCGCCTTTCCGGCGATGAAGCCGCAGCGCGCGGTCGCTTCGGAGGTCGTGGTTCCCGGGAATCTCGCGTTCGTTGATGTTGCTCACGAGCGCGGCCTGCGCTTTATCTGGCCGGAACAGCCTCGGCCGATGACGGCGCTCGATGCTTTCGGAGCCGGTTGCGCTGTGTTTGACGGCAACAATGATGGCTGGCAGGACGTGTTGCTCGTCGGGAATCCCCATCCGTCACTTTTTCGCAACATGGGCGGCGGTCGTTTTCAGGAGGTCACTCTGGAAAGTGGTCTTAAAGCAGTCCAGGGACATTGGACGGGTTGTGCGATCGGTGATTACGACGGCGATGGATTGCTCGATGTCGTGCTCACCGGTTATCGCCAACTGGCTCTCTTCAAGAATGTCGGTGATCTGCGGTTTGAGCTGTCCACTGAGGCCGCGAAGCTGGATCCCTTGAATCAAGGGTATTGGGGAGCCAGCGTGGGCTTCATGGATCTCGATGGCGACTCGTGGCTGGACCTCGTGATCTTGAATTACGTCGTCTATGGCCCCGATTCCCCGAAGTATTGTGAATACGCCCCGGGAGTGCGGTCAGGCTGTTCGCCGAGAACGTATCTTCCGGAACGGGGCCAAATCTGGCGGAACACCGGCGAAGGCGCTTTCGAGCTTGTCTCTTCAGAGAACGGAATGCAGCAAACTCATGGCGTCGGACTGGTGCTGGCGTTTACAGATTTGGACGAAGACGGTCGCATGGACTTCTACATCGGCAACGATGGCGTGGCGGCCGATCTCCTGCACAACCAGGGGCAGATGCGATTCGAGAACATCGCGTCCGTGGCTGGTGTCGCTACGTCCGACAATGGTGGCGCGGTCTCGGCGATGGGCGCGGATTGGGCCGACTTCAACCGCGACGGGCGGTTGGATCTGGCGGTCACCAATTGGCACGGGAATTCGTTCGTGATGTTCCAGAGCCTGGGGCACAAGTTATTCCTCGATAGCGCGAAGCAAACCAATTTGGCACGCGACACGAAGAACCGCATGGGCTTTGGAGCCAAATGGGTCGATTTTGATAATGATGGGTGGCCCGACCTCTTTTTCGTCAACGGTCACGTCTACGATAATTCATCGGAGATTCATGGTCCGAGTGTTCCGTTCCGGCAGACGATGTGTCTGTTCTGGAATGATCGCGGCCGAAAACTCCAAGACATTGTTCCCCAACTCGGGATCGATATTCAGAGGTCGATGGTGGGGCGCGGTTCGGCAACGGGCGACTTCGACAATGATGGCCGGGTCGATCTGCTGGCCGTCGATTTCGAGGGCGCGGCGATGCTTCTCGAAAACAGAACCGAGACAAACCACCATTGGCTGAAGCTCGACCTGCGCGGCAAAGCCCCCAACGGGTTCGCTTATGGAGCACGCGTCGTTGGGAAAACCGCCGATCAGGTCTGGTTGGCCGAGGTCTCGCCCGCGTCCAGTTACCTTTCCTCAAGTGATCCACGCATTCATTGGGGGCTGGGTGATCACACCACGGTCAGTTCCATTTCGATCCGCTGGCCTTCGGGAACCGAACAGACGTTGCACAATGTTTCTGCTGACCGCATCCTGCGAGTGGTTGAAGGCGAACCATAGTGCTTCGGTTTTTGCCAACGAACAAGCTGGAATCAAATGTCACGCAAACGACGACTCGCCTGGATGTCATTCGCAATCGCCGCCGTGGTCGCGGCCTGGATGGCTCCATCGATGTACCGAGGGTGGTGCAACGCAAAGAGACGCGAATCGTCGGCACAATGTCGTGACGCACTAATCCACCAGCGCTGGGACGAAGCGGAGTCTATCGCGGAACGCTGGTCGGCTTGGGATCCGCAAAATGGCGAGATCTGGCAGTATCGCGCTCAGGCCGCCGCAGGCCGGAAGGATTGGCCGGCCGCCGCGAAATTCCTGTGGCGTATTCCCGCAGACGATACTCGGGCGATGCAGGCCATGATCGAGGTGTCGAAACTCTCTTTCACCCACCTCAACGATCCGTTGCAGGGTGTCGAGGCTTGTGAACGAATCTTGAAAATCGCTCCGCTAGCGGCCGGGGCACACCAGCAACTGATTTGGTTCGCTGCCATGACGCTGCAGCGCGAGAAACTCTTGCAACAAATTCGGTCAGCGATCCGCGCGAAAAGCGAACCGCGCGAAGCGTATGTCTATTTTTTTCTGGCAGACACGATGCGGTCGAAAGTCGCGGTGAAACTCAACGAGCGTTGGATGCAATCAGCTCGCGACGCGGAGACGTTTCAAGTTGCGTACGCTCTGCAGCTTCCCGATATTGAGGTTGAACTCGCTGGATCTTCGACTGCGAATTCTGCAGAGGAAATGCCTAACGTGCCGGCCGGTCGATCCAAACGAGAATTGGTCGATGAGCTTCTCATTCGCTTTCCACACAATGTCGAGCTGCTTGCATTCAAGGCCGAGGAACGTATCTCTGCCGGCGACGTCGACGGTGTCGCGACGCTGTTGTCTCAAGCCCCAGCGACCGCTCAACAAGACAGCCGGTACTGGCGAATCAAGGGCTGGCTTCACGAATCAGCCAACGAATTGGAAGACGCAGCCGCAGACTATCACCGGGCTCTCGAACTGTTTGCCCTGGATTGGAACACGATGAACCGGCTTTCCGTCGTCGAACGCCGTCGGCAGAACGTCGCCGAGGTTCAGCGTCTGTCCAAATTAGTGGAGCAAGCCAAGTCCATTCGCAAGAGTCTCCGGCAACTCTCGGCGGTCGAAATGGTGACGCCGGAAATCCTGGTCGAACTTGCCAAGTTCGCGCGAGATTGCGGCGACAAGGACGTCGGCCCGGCGCTGGAACGCCGATTGTCCGGTGAGGGGAGCCGTTAAGTGGCTTTTTTCAAGTTGAAGAACACGCCTAGTGGGGCTCCTAATGGATGAGTTCCAGAACATTCTGAAGAAATGTTTTTCGTCGAAAACGAGTGGTCTCGTCAGCTTGTCCGTGATCGGACTCGTTATCACCGTTGCAGTTTTCGGTTCGCAATGGCGGCGAGATTGGCAGGCTCGGGACTTTGAACGCCAATGCCGAGCGCTTCGCAATTCTAGGGATTGGTCGCAGCTTGCCACCGTTTCCGAAACATGGACTCGAAACGATCCCGGACGGGCGAATGCTTGGCTGTTCCGAGCGGAAGTGGCCGAGAGCCAGAGACAGTACGTTGCGGCTGCGGAGTTTTTGTTTCAAGTTCCGCCCCAGGATCCGAAATCGATTCCTGCAGCAATGAAAGGAGCGACGATTCTGCTGAGCAAAGCCAATCGGCCCATTGAGGGAGTGGATGCACTTGAAAAGCTCCTCCAGCGCGAGCCGCGGATCGCGGAAGCACACCATCACCTCATCCAGTACTACGCATTAACGCTTCAGCGAGATCCGTTAATGCGACAAATCCGCTTTGCCATCGCACACAAACGGGAGACGCCCGAGGCGTACGTTTATTTGTTTCTCGTCGACACGCTGAGACTGTCAAACGGCGTCGAGATGAACAACCGCTGGCTGGAAGCGTACCCAGACCACGAAACCTTTTTGGTCGCCAAGGCCCTGCACATGGAGGAACGGCGAGAAGCCGCCCGCCGCAGGGCCGCCGAAAGCAAAGACAATCCAACCGACATCTCATCAGAAACCATTCCCGACCGGTCGCAGACGCTGGCGGAGTTGTTTCGGAAATATCCCCACAATCTCGAATTAATGGCCTACGAAATTGAGCAATCACTGCTGGTTGGGGAAATCGACCGAGTCATCACAGTCCTGTCGCAAGCACCGCCAGAAATTGATGAAGACAATCGCTTCTGGCGTTTCAAGGGACAGGTTCATGAGGACAAAGGACAAATCGACGAAGCCGAATTGGCCTACCGAATGTCGGTCAAAATGAATCCTTTGGATTGGAGAACCTGGAATAGCTTGGCGAAAATCGAACGCTTGAAGGGCCGGTTTTCCGAAGTAAACCGGCTCCAAAATTTGGTCAAAAGCGCCGACAAACTGAGACACCAGGTTCGAGGTTTGGATGCCGTCGAAAACATTGGAAACGAATGGCTGCTGGACCTTTCACGATTCGCACAAGAAGCCGGGGACGATCAGATCGTGAAGGCATTGTCTCAGCGGATCGGGAGAGCCTCCCCAATACCTGCCTTAAGATAACATGAAGATGGCTTCGACGAATTCTAAAAAATACAGACTGGCTGATTGACAAACTGAGCGAGGATTACAGAGTATCTCTCGGCGTCAGCCAGTGGGAACTGACCAGACTGATTTCGACGATAAGTTTGGTAATGCCCGAAAAATGCAGTGATGCGGCGGGCGTATTCGCCGATCTCCAAGAAATCATGCGGAGCAACTTTGACTGGAGAGGAGTCATCCTCATGCTTACTGACCGTGTCGTTCCTGCCGCCATCGCCATCTTCTGCCTTGCGTTAATCGGTTGTGGTGATAGTGATCTTCCTCCGGCCTACTCTGTCAAAGGCAAGGTGACCGTGCAGGGAACTCCATTAAGTGGTTATCTTGTTTCCTTTGTACCGACAGACGGGAACGGTGGAGCTTCGGCCAAGACAGGATCCGACGGTGGTTACTCCTTGGAAACGTTGGATGGTCGACCTGGTTGTCAGTTGGGGAAATACAAAGTCGTGATTCGGCCTGGAATTGACGCCATTCAGGAGGCTATGAAGAACGTGAAACCTAGCGCGAAGTCAATGCCCAATCCTGAGTCAAAGGTTCCTGACACCTACAGTGCTGCTGGAACTTCGCCGAAAGAGGTTGAAGTCAAAGCGGAGAAGAATGTGATTGACATTGCGATTTAGGGTCGCCTGGTGTCTGACTGCCAATTGCAATTGCGGTCAGCATTGTTTTTTTTCTTTTTCGGGAGTGGCAATTATGAATACCTGTGCCGAAAGAAGGTCGAGGCGATATCCGGCTTTCACGTTGATCGAGTTGTTGGTTGTGATTGCGATCATCGCCGTTCTGATCGCGTTGTTGCTCCCCGCCGTACAGCAGGCGCGGGAATCTGCACGCCGTTCTCAATGCAAAAACAACCTGAAACAGTTAGGGCTGGCGCTTCACAACTACCACTCCTCCTCCAACGTCTTTCCGGCCAATCGGGTTTACCGCTCAGCCTTTGACGGTGGCCCGCAAGGCGATCCGTTGCCCACCGCTGCTGCCCACAAGGCCTACGGAAGTATCGGTTGGACGGCAATGTTATTGCCATACATCGATCAGGCGCCGCTTTACAAGAAAATCGACTTAAATTTGAATGCGGCTGGCCGTTTTGGGATCGTCGATAACCCGAACAATGTTGCGGTTCGGCGCACGATCATTGATGGATTGTTGTGTCCGAGCAACCCGCAAGAACGGCTGGTTACCAATCAGTCTGGACAAGGGGATTCCTGGGGCGACGGACTGGATGGCGGACGCTCGGACTACATGGGCAACATGGGTTGGATGAATGCTGGGCATCGCGATTGCTATTTTACCAGTTTTGGAGGCGAGGAATGGTCTCACCACAACACTTTGTCGCAACCGCCCATTAACGGAAACAATGGCGTGTTTGGTTTCCATGGTAGCATAAGAATCGCGCAAATCACGGACGGAACATCGACCACCGTCGCACTGCTTGAATCGCACCATTGGATCGAGAAAGAGGAACCGGCGCGTGTTTGGGCTGACGCGATGTGGTTCGGCCCTTACATGGTCCATAGCCTAAAGATGCCCATCAACACTGACCCCAATAGTGATTTCCGCTGCAATGCGTGGAGCAGCACCCATAGGGGCGGCGCACACTGCCTGATGACAGATGGCGCAGTGCGTTTCGCCAGTGAGTCGATGAATTTTAGGGTCCGCAGAGGCATCGCTACCCGCTCTAAAAGCGAGAGGGAGACAGAGTTTTAATCAGGGTGCGTGCCATGAATTCGGCACGAACGGCCTTGTTTCGTCAGGTGATTTTCTGCAAGTCATTAATCACCGACTGGCCAATCTGAATATTCAATACCCCGGCTTAGGTTACCTAACCGGGGTTATTTCATTCGTATTTTGTTTGTCGTCAGGTGCTGGTGTTTATGGCAACTGGCTCTCCGCCATTCGTGATGGATCAAAGTGATCGGCGAGACATGAATCGCCAGTTTTTCGCCGGCCTTTCACCGGCGGCGAGCGGCTTGCCGCTCACAGACTCACGAGGATTAACACGGCAGATGGAGAAGCTGGCAATCCTTCGCCAGCTAAAGATCGCGCCAACACTCGTTGTCCTGCTTTTTTTGGCAGGACTTACGATCGGTTGCGAGGGCGATCGCGGCCAAGTCGATGGCGCGTCGCATTCCAATATCGCTCCCTCGGAAGAACGTACCGGACCTGCTCGCGCCAGCTCGATCGCGACCAGTTTGCGGGTTGGGGGCACAAGCAAAGCGAGTGAATCTCAGAAGACGAATGTTCGTTTCGTCGATCGTGCTTCGGAGTTGGGGATCGGTCACGTTTATCTCAACGGTGCGTCAGGCAGCCACCTGATGGTGGAAGCCACTGGGGGCGGATGTGGGTGGGTCGATTATGACCGGGATGGCTATTGCGATCTGTACGTTCCCCAGGGTGGAAATCCGGCCGAACGCCCGAGTTCTAAACAGCCCTCAGATCGCCTTTATCGAAACGTCGGGCAAGCAGGTTTTGTCGACGTCACGGAATTCTGCGGCGTTGTCGAATGGGGTTACAGCCAGGGAATCTCCGTTGGCGATTATGACAACGACGGTTTCGACGACATTTATGTGACGAATGTCGGTCCGAATTCGTTCTTTCGTAATCAGGGAGACGGGACGTTTCAGGAAGTCGCCCAGAATCTTTCGATCACCGGATCTCTCTGGAGCAGTAGCGCGGCGTGGGCGGACATCGACCGCGATGGAGATTTGGATTTGTATGTATGCAACTACGTGGATTTCGATCCATTGAATCCGCGGATTTGCCACAACGTCAAAGGTGTTCCGGCCATGTGCCACCCGAAACTAATGGAGGCAGTTCCTGATGAGTGCTACCTCAATCTCGGAGATGGAACCTTCCGGCCGGCCGCGAAAGAGTTGGGGCTTTTTGGACCGGAGAACAAGGCCCTAGGCGTAGCGATTGCGGATTTCGATGGTGACGCCTGGCCGGACATTTTTGTGGCCAACGACACAACTCCCAATTTCCTTTTTATCAATCACAAAGGAAACCGCTTTGAAGAGTCGGCATCTTTGTTGGGCTGCGCGGTCAGTTCACAGGGTCTGCCACAAGCCAACATGGGTATTGCTGTGGGCGACTACGACTCAAATGGTTTTTTGGATTTATGCATCACCCATTTTGTCGGCGAGTGGAGCACCTTGTACCAAAACCTGGGTCCGCAAGGGTTTCATGACGTGAGCGCTCGCGTTGGTCTAGTTGCGGCGACAAACAAGAAGCTGGGATTCGGCGCGGTGATGGTCGATTTCGATCAGGATGGCCACCAGGAGTTATTTATCGCCAATGGGCACATCGACGATCTGACATTTCAGGGGGACGAATTCGAAATGACGCCCCAGTTGTTCTCGTTTGACGGACGGCGTTGGTTTGATTGCGGATCGTCGGCGAGTGACTACTTCTCTCGAAACTACGTCGGTCGCGGAGTCGCAACCGCAGACTTCGATAACGATGGGGATCTTGATGTAGCCGTCGCTCATCAAAATGCCCCGTTGGCAGTCCTCCGAAACGAGTCCATTCGTGGAAGTTGGCTCCGACTGGAGTTGATTGGTCGGTCGTCCAATCGCCAAGGAATCGGAACTCGTGTTGTCGTTCAGCTTCCGACGAAAGACTTGACCCAGGAGATCATCGGAGGCACAAGTTATTGCGCTTCCAATCAGAGTGTTATGTGCTTTGGTTTCGGGGACTACTCCGGGCCGGTTTCCCTCGACATCTTGTGGCCTAGCGGGGTGAAACAGAAACTTGCCGACGTAGAACCAGGAGCGAAATTGATCATCATCGAACCACCTGCCACGCCCACTGAGGTTGCCGAGGGTGGCGGTGGCAATCGCTAGGTGGAGTTTGGCCGCTTGGGCTGCATTATGCGAAACATCAGATTTCGAGTCGGCTTGATCACCGGAGGCTGGCTGGTTGCCGCCGCTGCTTGGGTTTTGTGGCGACCGGGGCCGACCAATTACGCCGAGCGGTGCCGCAACGCCACGGTGCATGGCCGGTGGCTGGAACTCGCGAGCCAATCGAAAGCGTGGTCTGAAGCGAAACCCCAGGAGGCTCAAGCATGGCTGTATCGTGCCCAGGCGGCAGAACAGCAACAGGATTTTGCCGCCGCAAACATGTACCTGAGCAACGTCCCACCCGATAGCCAATTCGGTATCCGGGCTCTCGAGGCGCGCATTGAGCTTCAGTTTGGTCCGCTGAATCAGCCTCTTGGCGCCGTCGAGTCTTGCCAAGCGTTGTTGCATTCCGATCCAAATTCAAAACTTGCACATCAACGGCTGATCTTTTTTTTTGCCTTTACGCTGCAGCGACAGAAGTTGATCAGCCAGATTCGCGATGCGATCGCTCGTCGCTGTGAACCAAGAGAAGCTTATACCTATCTGTTCTTGGCTGATTCGTTGTTGTTGTCCAACGCAGGGTCGCAAAATGCGCGCTGGCTGCAATCGGATCCGGCCAGTGAGCTCTTTTCGGTGGCTCAGGCGGTGCAAATTGCGGAGACGTTACAAGGGCAGATACCGCGAGACGATCCCGATATTTTCGCAAAGGTCAAAGAATCGATCGAACGTCGAGACCGCACGCTCGAAGAACTGTTGATGAGGTATCCAAACAATCTGGAGTTGTTGGCGTACTTTCTGCGTCAAGCCGTGGAGCGGGGAGACGTGAACCGCGTCACCGACCTTCTCGCGAGTGCTCCTCATTCGGCCGAATTCGATCATCGCTTCTGGCGCTATCGAGGTTGGTTAATGCAAAGCCATGAGGATCTGGCCGAGGCGAAAGCGGCCTACCAGCAGGCGCTGAAACAACATCCAATGGACTCGGGAACGCGGCATCTATTGGCTGGCCTGGTGCGTCGCCAAGGAGACCTAGTGGAAGCTGGGCGACTGGAGCAGCTTGTCGTGCGGGCCAATCACCTGCGCCGGCTGTTGCAACAAGAAGACACTGTGCGGTCGGTCTCTCCTCAGACCCTGAAAGATCTCGCGGGCTACGCGGCTGATTGCGGGGATCGTTTGGTTGCCGATTCACTCCACGCACAGTTGCAGCGTTTCGACAGGACGAAAGGTCCGATGAGATGAAAGCGAAATACAATCTTGCGTTGACGAGGGAGGGACTTGCCTGGTTTTGCATGATCGCTGTCGTTTGCTGCGCTCTGGCACTGACGGGATGCGAACGGAGCCAGACCCTCGAACAGAGCAAGGAGACTCTGCCGACAAAAATTGTTTCCCCGCCTCAGCAGTTGAGCGACGATCACACGGCCGAGCCAAATCGCATCACGGCTGGACTTTCAAGACTGAGACAACGTGCCGCCCCGCAGCCGGCATTGCCGATTGAATCACCGCACTTTCGAGAGTCGGCGGCGGAATCGGGCGTTGAGTTCATCTACGACAACGGAGCGGGCCATGGACTGATGGTCGAGGGAACTGGGGGCGGGGTCGGATGGTTGGATTACGACCGGGATGGAAAGTGGGATCTGTACTTCGTCCAGGGTAGCGACCCTGTAGCGCCGAAGCCCATGCCGCCGTCAGACAAGCTCTTCCGAAACTTGGGAACGGGCGCTTTTGCTGACGTGACCGAATCGGCTGGTGTGACGGAACTAGGGTTCGGACAAGGAGTGAGCATTGGCGATTTTGACGCGGATGGATTCGACGATGTTTTTGTCGCCAATGTTGGCGGGGACGTGTTGTTTCACAACCTCGGTGACGGGACGTTTGAGAACGTTTCGCGAGTACTTGAAGGGAGCACTCTCGTTTGGAGCACCAGCGCTGCGTGGGTGGATATCGACCTCGATGGCGATCTCGATTTGTATGTTTGCCGCTATTGCGACTTCGATCCGCGAGACCCGACACCTTGTCGCAATTCCAAAGGTGTCGCGGCAATGTGTCAGCCCAAGCAGGTGCCGCCGATTCCAGATGTGCTGTTCGTCAATCAAGGAGATGGTCACTTTCTGGAGCAGGCTGCCGCGCGGGGACTGTCTGGCCCAGAGAATCGCGCGTTGGGTGTTGCGGCGGCAGACTTTGACAACGATGGATGGCCAGACATCTTCGTTGCGAACGATGCCACGCCGAACTTTCTGTTTCGCAATCAGCACCGAGGTCAATTTGCGGAATCCGCCGTGCAACTTGGGTGTGCTCTCATGTTGAGCGGACAGGCGCAGGGCAGCATGGGAGTGGCGCTGGGCGATTACGATCGAAATGGTTTTCTGGATTTGTTCGTCGCGAATTTCGAGGGAGAAGGAGACACGTTTTATCAGAATCATGGGCCGAGCGGCTTTCAGGAAGTGAGCGGGACGCTCGGACTGGTGTCCTCCACGCTGCCAACCGTCGGCTGGGGGACGGTGATGGCGGATTTCAATCAAGATGGTCACGAAGATTTGTTCGTGGCGAACGGACACATTGATGATGGGCGTCATATCGGTGGCGATCTTGAGCAGTGTCCTCTGTTGTTTTCATTCGATGGTCACCGCTGGATCGAGAAGTCGAGATCAGGTGGTGATTTCTTTCAAAAAGCGAGCTTGGGGCGTGGCGTCGCCGCTTGCGACTTCGATGATGATGGGGACTTGGACCTCGTCGTCGTTCATCAGAATTCTTCCGCAGCACTTTTGAAGAATGATTCCACTCGCGGTCACTGGTTGAAGATTGAGCTGATCGGCCGCACGGCGAATCGTCGCGGAATCGGAGCTCGCGTGTTCGTCCGCACGGCTGACCGGACGCAGATACAGGAACTGGCGGGAGGAACCAGTTATTGTTCGTCATCTCAACCGTGTCTCAATTTCGGACTCGGTGCGTGGGACCAGCCAGTCTCGCTAGAGATTCACTGGCCGGGCGGGGGTCGTCAAACGGTTGAGCAGTCGGCAATCGACAGGCGATTGTTAATCCTGGAAGAGTGACGCTGGCGAACCTGAGGAGTATCAGGAGTGTCTCGGTGGACCTGGTCGATCATCGTATTCAGTGCGGCGTTGTCCGCGATTGCGGTTGCGGTTTGGCAATCGAGTAGCCCGGCCCCGGAGAACGCTCCGACATCCGACGCGCGGGATCCGGTCATCGTTCCGAAGCAGCGTCCTCAGGATTCTGACCAGTTCGTTGGAAGCGCGGTCTGCTCGGAATGTCACGCGGAGATCGCGAAGAGCTACGCAACGAGCTCGATGGCTCATTCGACGAACGCGGCGCTGACTGCGACATTGCGCGAGGACTACGAGCAGAAGACTTCGTTTGACTCCGGTCACGGTCTGCAATATCGCGTCGAGCGAACTGCCGACGGGATCACTCACCACGAAATCGGCAAGTCAAGTGGCGGAGATTTGTACGACCGCAACGCCGAAGTGCATTGGGCGATCGGCTCGGGAAGACGCGGGCGGTCATACGGTTTCGAGTTTGAAGGAATGTTGTTTCAGTCCCCCGTCTCGTGGTACTCGCAGCGCGGGATTTGGGATTTGTCGCCAGGTTTTTCGACGGAGCACCCGAATCGTTTCGGCCGCCGCTTGCTCGACGGCTGCATCGCCTGTCACGTCGGTCGAGCGAATCCGCAAGCAGGAGTTCCCGATCGTTTTGAGCATCCCGCTGTGCTCGAAGCTGCGATCGGTTGCGAGCGTTGTCACGGCCCTGGAGCGCGTCATGTGCAATGGCGTCGATCCGCAAAGCCCGCCGAGCAAACCGATCCGATTGTAAATCCCAGCAAACTACCAATCGTTGAGCGGGAGAGCGTGTGCGACCAATGCCACCTTCAGGGAGTCCGCCGCGTCTTGCGATACGGTTGCTCGCCGTACGATTTTCGTCCCGGTCAGCGGCTGGATGAGATTTGGACTGTCTTCCTCGAAAAGCCGCGAAAGGAAACGTCGGACTCGGCAGCACCGGCAGTCAGTCAAGTCGAGCAAATGCGAACGAGCCGCTGCTATCAACAAACATCAGGCCGATTGGGCTGCGTGTCGTGTCACGATCCGCACGGCGAAGTCGGCGAACAGCAGCGAGCGGCGTATTACGAGAAGCGCTGCCAAGCCTGTCACGACGGTCAAGGATGTAGCTTTCCGGTCGAACAGCGAAACAATTCGCCGAAGGGATCGTCGTGTATTGACTGTCACATGCCCCGTCTGATGGCCGCCGACATTCCTCACACATCGCAGACCGACCATCGAGTCTTACGCGAACCGAAGCCCGCATCGAGCACTCACGCGGCATCGAAGAGCTCGGAGCTGTTAATCTTTGACGAAGAATCGACGCGTGTTCCAGAAGCCGAGCGACTTCGTGCCAGAGCGTTGATTCAACTCGAAAACCTGAAAGGAACTCGTAACTCAGAAGATGCAGAAGATTGCCGACAACAGCTTCGAATGCTCGCCACCCAATTCCCGATGGATACCGAAATCTGGTTGGGGCTCGGAACGGCGTCCGTGCTGCTCAACGATACCGTTTCGGCCGAGACCTATTTTCTGAAAGCACTCGCAGCCAGTCCCGATGATGAAAAGGCGGTCGAGCAGCTGGCTCTCTTCTATTTCTGGAAGAACGACCGGACGCAAGCACGTCGCTTTCTCGAAAAGACACTCGCGCAGAATTCGATGACGGTCGAGAACTGGGGGCGTTACACAGAAACTTTGAGTAACCTCGGCGAATGGTCGGCAGCGATCGAGGCCGCGGAGAAGGGTTTGAAAATCGATCCAACAAGCATCCAGCTCCGTTCTTGGGCAGTGAGCGCCTATCGACGCCGGAACGATCCCGTTAACTCGGAACGCCATCGACTCATCCTGGAGCAACTCGTCGAATCTCGGAGACTCAACGCACTTGAGCGGGATCGGTGACTTATTTCCTCTAAACAACCAATTCGGCGCGTGCGGTGCAGGAGTGGGTGCGGCGATACAACGGCGAAGGATCGGCCGGATTGGAGACGCGGGCTGGACAAGGCCGCGAGCCGATTCTGCCCGAGGATCAGTGGCGGCGCGTGTGGAAGCGGGGCCACAGGGGGGCGATGCCCCCGCTGCGCCGCGACTGTTCACGTCGCTGACGTATTAATCCATCGCGCTGCCGCAGCGAGGTTCGAGCAACGCGGACACGCTCGCGATCGCGTTGTCGCAAGAGCGGCTGATCGAGAAAGGCCAAGCGATGGACTTCGATGAAGCCGCAGTGTGGATCGAGGATTTGCAGCGGCACAATTGCAGCTACTACGAGGGCCGGTTGAGTGGCTATCGCAAGGAACTCCGCGACGAGGCGGCTCTCTGCGGAGACGCGATGCGGGTGCTGCGCGCCTCATCGCTGGCGACGCTCGAACGGCTGAACCAGCGGGGCATCGGGTTGATCATTCTGGACGAGTGCCATCATTTGCTCTGCCATTGGGGCCGCGTGCTTTCCGAACCACGATCCTGAAGCTCACGATCCGCCTCCAAAATCTGCTCGATGATCGGCAGATACGCACCCAGCTTGCGCTTCTTCCGAGGCTGCCGCAGTCGATAACCCGGCGGTTCCGCATGAGCCAAAATCTTTTTCGGCGTGTGCCAGCCCAAACCGTACTTCCGACAGGCCGCTCGCTGGCTCAATTCGTTCGTCAGAACTTCCCGACGAACTTCCTTCGAAAAGTCCATATCGCTACGCACTCCTGTGTCTCTTGGTAAACCTTGTGAAGATCGGAGCTAACGCTCCGATCTTCACCTTTCACCAGCAAATAAACATGCGCGCCGCCATTTTCAACCGTCGTCAACAATCAAGGTGACCGCAGTGGACTGCACAAGCCTCGAAAAGTCAGCGTCAGGTGACACCGATAATATCACGGCACACGGCATCAAAATCTCTGTCGCAGGCACCATGCGAGATCGCTTCTCCATGGGGTCTGACATCGACGGCAACGATACGACCGCCCCTTGCACGTCCAGCATTCGCAGGTCACAAACGAGCCGCCCCATGCTTCACCACAACTGAGCATTTGCGACCGGCGCTCATATAAGGATGCGGGGCGTGTTCCGCATTTCAAGATGCGTGGGTTTTCCCAATGATCTCGTCGCGACGAGAACAACTGCTCCTCTCGAAGGCAGGATTCGCATACTGGAATTCTGCCCGCCAAGTCCGGGTTCACGATTGTTAACACGAACTCGTATCAGGCTTACAGCACCTTGCCGGGATTCATGATTCCGTGTGGATCGAGAGCGGATTTGATCGCCCACATGGCATCGACGGCGGAGCCAAATTCGCGCCGCAGCGCGGCACGTTTGCCGAGACCGATGCCATGCTCACCAGTGCAAGTGCCGTCGAGCGCGAGGGCGTGAGCCACAATCTCGTCGCTGAGACGTTGGACTTCGGCAAGTTCCTCGGCGGAGTTCGGATCAATCGAAAACACAACGTGAAAGTTGCCATCGCCAACGTGGCCGAACAGCGGAACCGGGATACGTGTGTTCTTCAAAGTCTCTTTGGATCGGCGAATGCACTCGGCAAGATTCGAGATCGGGACGCAGACGTCGGTGACGTAGCCGGCACCATTGGGACGGAGGGCGAGCGATGCGTAGTAGCTGTCGTGCCGCGCCTGCCACAATCGTCGACGGTCGGACTCTGCGGTCGCCCACTGGAATTCGTCGCTCGTGAATTGGCTGATGATGGCGCGGGCAACTGCTGTTTGCTCGGCCACACTTGTTGGACTGCCATGGAACTCCAAGAACAGCGTCGGTGACTCGACGTAGCTCAAGCCGCTGTAGCGATTGACCGCCGCCATCTGCACTTCGTCAAGCAATTCGAGACGCGCCATCGGGATGCCAGCGGTGAGAATTGCAATCGCCGCTTGCACTGCGGCATCAACGTTGGGAAAAGAACACACGGCGGCGGACACGGCGTCCGGCTTGCGAGCCAATCGCAGCGTCACCTCGGCGATGAGGCCGAGTGTTCCTTCCGAGCCGACGAACAAGTGCGTCAGGTCGTAACCTGCCGATGACTTTCGGGCACGCGAGCCAAGGTGAATGATTTCTCCGTGTGCCAAAACAACGGTGAGCGCGAGGACTCGGTCGCGCATCGTGCCGTAGCCCACGGCGGCGGAACCGGAGGCTCGCGTCGCGGACATGCCGCCGAGCGTGCAATCGGCGCCGGGGTCGATGGGGAAGTAGAGGTTCGTGTCTGATTCGTCGAGGTACTTGTTGAGCTGCAACCGTGTCACGCCGGCTTGCACGGTGACATCCATGTCGGTGGGGCTGAATCGCAAGATACGATTCATGCGACCGAGGTCAACGCAGACACCGCCATGAATGGCAACGACTCCCCCTTCAACGGCCGTCCCCGTGCCGAACGGGATGATCGGCACGAGATGTTCGTAACACACAGACGCCACGGCGGCGACTTCTTCATTTGATCGTGGGAAAACGACGCAGTCCGGCCGCTGCGGCTTGTGATGCGAGACGTCTTTCGCATGCTGATCAAGATCGCCGGGCATCACCGAGCAACGCTCGCCGAGCAAGATCTGAAGTTGTTGAACGACGTAGTGTCGCACTTCCGGATTGGCGAAGCTGGCGGATTTGCTCAGTGATTCGGTTGTAGCGAGCATGTCAAACTTTGCGGGTTAGCGAATTTGGTGGGCGGCATGCTCCTCCCAAAATCTTCATTTTCGGTCGAACTTGGGGAAACTTTACCGGAAGTATCAGTCGTGCGGTGCGAAAACCGTTGCTCAATGCGAGATCGGGAGAATTAGGAGCTTTTCACTCACCGGACCATGCAACGCAACTTACGCTACTGCCACAAATCGGAAAACCAATCCGGTGATCATTGTTTCAAAACGAACTGGGCCGATTCCGCCAGTCGCCAGAGATACCCCTCGCTTGACGACGTGAGCCACACCTTTGGGAGATATTTTCATGAGAGCCATTCTGTTGGGATTGGTGGCAGTCGCCACCCTCGCCACCGTGAGCACCGCTCAAGCGGGCGGCTATTGTGGAGCGGCTGGCTACGGTTGTTGCCCCACAAATGCCTGCCAACCGTCAGCGTGCTACACGTCGTGCAAGGTCGAACGGCAGACGTGCTATCGCACGGTTTATGAAACGATCTACGAACCGGAGCAAGTCAGTTGCAACAAGACTGTCTATGAAACCGTTTGGGACGAGCAGGAAGTCACCTGCAACAAGACGGTCGTCGAGACCGCCTATCGCGAGCAGACCTATAAGGTTTGCCGGCAAGTCGCCGAGACTTCGGCCCGCGAGGAACGCTACACAGTGATGAAGCAGATCAACGAGACCTGCGAGCAAGAGCGCAGCTACACGGTCTGTAAACCAGTTTGGGAAGAATCAGTGCGTGAGTGCCGCCGCATCGTCCAGAAGCAGATCATTGAAGACAGCTTTCGCGAGTGCCGTCGCACAGTGATGCGTCCCGTGACAGAGACGATCAATCGCGAAGTTTGCCAAACGGTCATGCGTCCCGTGACACGCTGTGCCACCGTCCCGCAAGTCTGTGGTCAGTGGGTCTGTAAGCAAGACGGCTACTACGGCCTGCCGTCACTGAAATGGCAATGCAATCCGTGCAGCCCGACACCAATGCTCGGCTGGCAGCAAAACGTGCAGCCGATTACCTATCGAGTCTGGCAAACACAAGTCGTGCAACGCCAAGTCAACTACACGACCTACGAGCCGCAGGTCGTTCGTCAGGTCGTTCCGCAGCAAGTTTGTCGCTACGTCCCGGAAGTGGTTGTGGATCGAATCCCAGTTCGCACGTGTCGCACAGTGAACGAGGAAGTGATTGATCGGATTCCGGTTCGCACCGTCAAATATGTAAATGAGACAGTCACTCAGAAGGTACCAGTTCAGACGTGCCGCTGGGTCCAGGAAGAGCATGTTCGCAGTGTTCCATGCACAACGTACAAGACCGTCGAAGAGACCAAGACCTGCCAAGTGCCGTACCAGGTCTGCAAGCAAGTGCCATACACGGTGACTCAGCGAGTCGCTCGCTGCGTGGCCAAGCAAGTGCCGACGACGTACACCCGAATGGTGGCTCGATGCGTGCCGAAGCCAGTGGCCTATGAAGTCTGTCAGATGGTCCCCGTGACGGTTTGCAATCCGTCGCCGACGGGTTGCAACTCGTGCGGTGTGCGTGCTCCAGCCGGTGAAGTTCAAGAACACAAGGCTCTAAAGCCAGAACCAGAACCCCAGCCGCAGCCGCGGCCCAAAGAAGAAGTGCCGAAGACCGACGCGCCCAAGCCCGCTGATGACGGCGCACCGAAGGCGTAAATCCTCGCAATTTGATTTCAGCAGATAATAGGCCGTTTAAGTGATTTCACTCGAACGGCTTTTTCTATTTGAGTGCGGGTGCAGCACCGCTCCAAATGGCCAGGTGTTCAGCCGCAAAATGTCGGCTTACCATCGCAGGACAGAAGTCTTTTTAATGACCACTCGCATTGTACAAGTCACCGACCTGCATCTGATGGCTGATCCACTTGCCGAATTGAAGGGGGTCTGTACTCGTACGAATCTGCATTCGGTGCTCGACATCCTGCGGCGAGACTTCGGTTCGGCGGAGCGGCTGATCGTCACCGGCGATTTGGCTCACGATGAACTCCGGGAAACTTACGAAGTGCTGCGTGAACTGTTTGGAGATTGGCTGCCGAAGCTGCGGTTGCTCCCGGGCAACCACGAGAATCGCGACGACATGCGGCACGTCTTCAGCGATCGAGTGACTGCAGTGGAAGACCGCAACGTCTTCACAGATTTGATCGGCGGCTGGCGGCTGATCGGACTCGATTCACAGTTGCCCGGTGAAGTGCGCGGCAATTTGGGTGAGTTTCAGAGGGATTGGCTCGCGCGCGAACTGGAGGTTGAACCGCTTCGGCCGACGGCGGTGTTTTTGCATCATCCGCCGCTGAAGGTCGGCACCGGATGGCTCGACGAGATCGGGCTCGAAGATTCTGAACGGTTGCTGGAATTACTGCGGCGATCACCGCAAGTGAAATTCGTCTGCTGTGGTCATATCCATCACGAGATGACGATCACCCAAGCAAACGTACTCTTGCTGACGACGCCTTCGACAAGCGTGCAATTCCTTCCGGAAACCGACAGGTTGGTGCCCGATTCCGTCCCGCCGGGGTTTCGCATTTTCGATTTGGAACCGGACGGCTCGTTTCGCACGCGAGTCGTGCGTGTGCCGATTGTCACGAGAACTCATCCATGAGATCCTTCGCAATTCGATGTCTGATGGCCACGGACCGTTAATTCGTTCTCTCCGACCGTGCACACGCGGAGGGAGCACGTTGGTCTCACGATCCCTTCGGTGTCTGCCGAACAAGCTGAAGACATCGAACTGATGGAATTAGCCGAGGCGGGACTCGAACCCGCACGCCCCTTTCGGAACCCAGGATTTTAAGTCCTGTGCGTCTGCCTATTTCGCCACTCGGCCAAGTCATTCTCAAGGAGATTGATCCACGCGGATCAGCGATCTCCTGCCTGTTTACTCCAACCTCAAGACCTCAACTCCGCCATCTTACGTCGGTGATTCACTTCCACGAGGTGAATCGCGCGATACCCGTATTCTTTGTGTAAACGCTGAAACTCCTCTTCCGGTGTCCAAACACGCACCAATTCAGGGACCAGAAAACACCATGAGCCATCCCACGATCGAGTTGTGCGTCCTCCACACAGCGGAGGCCGAAGTCACGCATGGCCTCGATCAGTTCTCGGAATACGGCCTTGTCTCAGCGTCGCTCGTTTTGGGCTATCTCCAGAAAGCTCCCTCCTTCGGCCTGAAACTCATGCCACAGTGTTTCTCGCCAGTCGTCGAAAACGGATGGCGTCATTGCCGAAATCCCTAAGTTCGATGCGCGAGTCGAATGAGCACTTCCGCACCACGCTCCAATGCCCGATTGTCAGCAGCATACGAGATTCGAAAGTGCGTGTCTTGGGAACTGAAGACGTTGCCAGGAATCATTAGCAGATCATGGCGGATCGCCTCGGTGACAAATTCGGTGGCGGTTCCCCAAGGTGCTCGCAGAAACAGATAAAACGCTCCGCCAGCCGGAGCGATTTCGTAGTGTGGACTGAGTTTCTTTAACAGATACTCTCGTTTGCCGCGGTATTCGGCGACCGATCCGGAAACGTCCAGATCCAAAGCGGACAAGCCCGCCCACTGCACCGGATGCGGAGCGCAAACGAATGAGAACTGTTGCAGCTTCGACATCTGCTGCATGAGTTTTTCTGGTCCGTGCATCCAGCCCAGCCGCCAACCAGTCATCGAATGGGACTTGCTGAAGCCGTCGATCACGATGGTCTGTGGATTGAATCGAGCCGGACTGACGAACGGAGCGTCGTAGCAGAAAGCTCGATAGATTTCGTCGCTGATGAGCGCGATGTCGTGCTCCGCCGCCAACTCGGCCAATTCGCGGAGTTCCGATTCGGAGGCGACATAACCGGTCGGGTTGCACGGACTATTGCACAGGATGACTTTCGTGTGTGAAGTGATGGCCGCCCGAACTTTAGCCACGTTCAGGCGAAAGTCCGGGTAGGTGTTGATCGGCACAATCCGGCCGCCGGCGACGGTCGTCAAATGCTTGTACATGACGAAGTATGGATCGAAGACGATGACCTCGTCACCGGGATTGACCAATGCCAGCAACGCCAGCATCAGACCGCCGCTGGTTCCGCTGGTGACGAAGACCTTCCGATCAGGATGCCGAAACTCGGCATCAATCTGCGATTGCAACTTCTGAAGCAGCGGCGCGATCCCTTGAGTCTGGCTGTACGCATTCTTCCCCTCCCGGACAGCGGCGAATATGGCCTCCTTGATGACCTCTGGCGTGTCGAAGTGTGGCTGGCCAATGCTCAGGTTGATTGGGTCGTGCATCTTGGCGGCGAGGTCAAAGACCTTGCGGATGCCTGAAGCGTCAATCAAGTGCATTCGGTCAGCAATCCAGCGATCAGACATGAGATTCTCCGGGACCACAGCGGACATTCGATCGGATTAACGGAATGCGTGATCTCCCACGCCGCGAATGATCCGTCGCCAATCGCGATTCGTTGCAGATCGTCGAGTATCGGACAATCGACTCCATCCGCCAAGAGTTGCGGTTGGAGAATGCGAACCACGTTCGACTTCCGGAAGTCGCAAATGCCACCGGCGACTCAAGGGGGGCCAGCCAAACTGTCATGTCAGATCGAAGGCCGCTAAAACAAGTTGGTCCTTGGGTGTCGGTTCACCGCCGTGATCGAAACGATCGTTCGACAATTTCCATCAAGCCAGCACTATGCCCGCACAAACTTCCGCACCACAGATTCTCGATCTGGAAGTCAAAGACGTCCGGGTCATTTTTAAGCCGATATGGGAAGACCTTGAGGAAGAGGTCGGACAAGAGAATCTCCGGTTTCCCAAAGAAATCATTCTCCTGGGAGGGGCTCCCGGAGCCGGAAAAGGAACGCAAACGCGATTCATCATGTCGGCTCGCGGATTGACCTGTCCGCCGATTGTGATCAGCGACCTGCTGACGACGCCCGAAGCGGAAACCATCAAGTCGCAAGGGGGCATGGTTGGTGACAAAGAAGTGATTAGTCTGTTACTTCGCAAGTTGCTCGAACCACAATTTCGCGATGGCGTCGTGCTGGATGGTTTTCCCAGGACTCAAGTGCAGGTCGAGTGCCTCAAGCTGTTGGTGGATAAAATCAATCAACTTCACAACGACTATGCCAATACGCCGCTGGCGATTCATTTTCGGCGGCCGACGATTCATGCGATGGTGCTGTTCGTCAGCGAGAACACCAGCATCGCGCGTCAGATCAATCGCGGTCGCGAGATCGCTGAACACAATCGCAAAGTGGCTGAGACTGGCGTCGGAAAGCTCGTCGAGCAACGCGCGACGGACATGTCCGAAGAAACCGTGCGCCGCCGCTATCGGGTCTTCAAAGAGCAAACTTGGAACGCGCTGACGTCGCTGAAACAGCTCTATCACTACCACTTCATCAATGCCGAAGGACCGATCGAAGAGGTCGAGGAGAACATCCTCAAAGAGTTGCAGTATCAAAGTTCGCTGGAGTTAGATCCGCGCACGTTTGAGCGATTGCGAACGTTGCCGCTCGCAGACGAAATCACGCTGCATGCTCGACAAGAACTTGTGCGGCGGCTGGACAGTTACGAATTGGAACATGTCGAGCTGCTCGCTCGCATGGTGGAGCTCATTCGCACGAAGTTCCTCCCGATTATCACTCGCCACGCGCTGTCGGGCCGAGCTCATGTAAATTCCGAAGACCGAGTTTTTGAAGACCCGCTGGCGATCTCGATGCTGATCGACATCTTTTCCGAGCGTGGCTTTCACGCCGTCGTCGACAAACACGTCCGCGAAGTTCCGGAGCGTGTCGATCTCGTCACCGGCCAAATCCACTCTCGGACAAAGTTCATCTACCGCATCCAGATTCACTTCAAAGGCTCGAAAATCCGCCGTGGATGAGTTTGGAATCCGAGTCGGCATCCATCAGAGGTGAGACCCAAATGATCCACGAACCGCATTCGCGTCGCTGTTTTTTGTCCGCGGGTGGGTTAGCGATGAGTTCGTGGCTGGTTGGCCGCTCTGCCTTCGCCGACGAAATTGCGGCGGCTGACCCGCCGGCGTTCAAGCATGCTCGAGTGACCGATGCCTGGGCGGCCTACAAAGACAAGCTTACGTTTGGAAAAGGTCAAACGCTCGCGCTGCTGGACGACGGCTGCAAATTGTCGATGCCCGAATGGTCGCAATCGGACGGCGACGCACCGAAGGTGCTGGTGTCGTACGACAGTGTCGATGGGGACGACGACCCAAAGCACGAAGGACGCGGCTATCACGGCTCGACGATCGGCATCCCGTCTTCCGTGAATTACAAGGGCAAGCACGGAGTCGCATTCAACAACCAAGTCGCCGTCGTCCGCGCGTTGGAGTGCTGCCACTGCAAAGTGGCCGACAGCAAGACGCTCGCTGCCGGGCTGCAATGGGTGATCGACCACTATCAGAAGCACCGCATCACGGCGATCAATCTGGCTCCGGTGGATGACCTCGAACACGCAGAGCCGGTTCCGACGGAAATCGATGCCAAGCTCAAACGGCTGCGCGAGTTGAATATCTGGGTCAGCGCACCGGCCGGCAATCACACCTTCACGAACGGCATCTCGTGGCCCGCTTGCCAGCCAAACTGTTTTGCCATCGGTGCGGTCCGACCGGGAAAAGACGAGGTCTATCTCGATCGGCACGCCAAGATCGAACTGGTTGTTCCAGCCTCCGCGACGTCGTCATCGAATGCGATCGTTTGTGGCGCGGTCCTGTTGCTGCGTGAAGCGATCAACAAAACCGGCTACGACTGGAAGAAAGCAGGGCCGACTCTGCCCGACGCAATGATGGCGATTTTCCAGCGCACCGGGCCGGCTGTCGAAGATCCCGGCAGCAGACTTACGTTTCAACGCCTCGACGTGAAGGCCGCCCTCGATGCCGTCTTTCAAGACAAAAGTTGAGGAGGCTCGCATGCGAGTCGTCGTCATCGCAGTTTTGTGTTGTTTGTTATCGCTCGATTCCGCTCAGGCCAGCTACGGCATTTACGTCGGCAAGAATTGCACATCAGACGGAAGTGCATTTCTCGGCGGCTACGGCGATGAGCCGTCGAGCCATTGGCTGGAGATCGTACCGCGCCGCGAACATCCCGCCGGAGCAAAGATCAGAGTTGGGGCAACCAGCAAAGCCCGCTATCCGGGTGAGTTGATCGAGATTCCGCAAGTCCGCGTGACGGCCAAGTACATCACGATGAACTACTCGGCGTTCGCCGGATTCCCGGCACCTCTGACGAACGGCGGACTCAACGAGCATCACGTCGCCGCGCGTGATGTTTGGTCGCCATCACGCGACGAACTGCGGAAGATGACACCCAATCCGCAGCGAGGTTTGAACTACAGCGATCTGTCGCGCATCGCGATGGAACGAGCCAAAACCGCTCGCGAAGCCGCGCGACTTGTCGGCGACCTGATCGACCAATACGGCTACGCCACCTACGGCGGCAACTCGCACTTGTTCGCCGACGCAAACGAGGGCTGGGTGCTGATCAACTTCGCTGGGGGCAAAGGGCTGTGGGTCGCCGAACGGCTTGGTCCTGACGCGATTCGTGTTTCCCGTCCCGGCTACATCGGCGAGATTCCGTCGGACTACTTGAAACACCAGGACTACATGGGTTCGCCGAATTTGATTTCGTTTGCCATCGAGCAAGGCTGGTTCGATCCGAAGCAGAACCAGCCGTTCAACGTCAATAAAGTCTACGGCGACGGAAAACTGCGGCACGAATTGGTCGAAGTGATGGAACAACGTCTGCACAAACTTCGCGGCAAGATCAAACTCACCGACGTCATGGCCGCCGTGCGTGCTCCCGAAGTGACCCGCGAAACGGCTGGCTACGGTCAAGTCGCGCAACTGCGGCCGAACGTCCGGTCCGAACTCGGCACGTTGTGGGTCGCGCCGGCGTCACCGCTCACGGCTCCGTTCGTCCCGTGGTATCTCGGTGGCACCGAAGTCCCGCCAGAATTCGCTCGGCATCGGTATCTCACCGAAGAGGAAGCCACCAAGTTCCAAGATGCCGGGCAACGCGGGCTGGAATCAACGCAGTCTGCTTTTCAGGTTTTCAAGCGACTATTCTATCTTGTCGACGAACACCGCGATCCCTTCCTGCCAACGGTAACCGAGACACTCGTCGGCTTGGAATCACGCCTGATCGCGGAACAGGGTTTCGTTGCAGAGACCGCCGAGTCGCTGTTCCAGAGCGGCCGCGCCGACTTGGCCGTCCGGTCTCTCAACTTCTACAGCAACACGCGCGCGACCGAAGCATTGCGACTCGGACAGGATTTAGCGGCTGGCATCGAGGCTCAGACGAAAGTGCGGTTCGGAATCCGTCGCCCCTGATCGCGTCACGGCGCATCGACCGAAACAAGGTCTTGGTGTCCATCACGCTCGGCGACAAACACCAATCTCCGACCGTCGGGTGACCAAGCCGCGAAGTCGTCTTGTTCAGGATGGTTTGTGACGCGCGACAGCCCGGTTCCATCGGGAGCGATCAGATAAATCTCGTAGTTGCCATCGCGATTGCTGGTGAACGCGATGCGGCGGCCATCGGGGGACCAGCGCGGACGGATGTCTTGCTTGGGAATGTCCGTCAGCCGGCGAGCGTCCGTGCCGTCGGACTTCATGACATACAAGTCGTAATCGCCATCGCGCGTCGAACTGAAAACAACGTGCTGGCCATCGGGCGAAAAACTCGGCCAGTTGTTCACGCCAGACGAATCGACCAATCGGCGCGGCTCCTTGGCGTCGATACCGACTGAGAACAAATGCTGCCGCCCCTCTTCGGGATAGCTATAAAGCACGCGCAAGTTGTTCGGTGCGATCGCCGGACTATGCATTCCAGAGAAACCGCCTCCGGGCGGAACATCGGACTGAGTGCCGGTCATCAAATCCTTGATGACCAGTGCGAGGCTAAGATTGCCTCGATTCTGCACGAACGCCAGGAACCGGCCGTCGCGAGACACCGCAGGCTCGAACTCGGAGCGAGTTTCGTTGGGATGCAGCAACTCGACTTTGCCGCTCGCCAGCGTCAGTTTCATCAGCCGCAATTGCTTTGGCCGATCGAGCACCACGAACAGCAACTCACTGCCGTCCGGCTTCGAGAAGACCGGATCGCGTTTCACTCGGCCATCGGTCGTCAAGCGAACCGGCTCAACTGCGATTATGAGTTGACCGAAACCAAGTCCCACAAACGCCGCGAACAGCACACTCCAACGAAACATTCTTCTGTGTTCTCCCACGCGACGGCATCCTGAAATTCGACACTCACACCAATTCGTGAATCACGCTGCCGCCGTCGAGCACTCGAAGTTCGGCGCGGGCTTGCGCGTCCATCCCGGCGAGTTCGCTGATCGTGGTGCCGGCCATCAGCGGGGTGATCCCTTCGGTGATGGGATCCTCGGCGTACTTGTCGCTCGCACCGATCACGCGACCCGGCTCGATGCCGGCTCCGGACCAAACCGAAAAATAGCAGCGAGGCCAGTGATCGCGAGCCGCTCGGCCATTGATCCGCGGAGTCCGACCGAATTCTCCCATCGCCACGACCAGCGTGCTTTTCAACAGGCCGCGCGAATCGAGGTCATCCAACAAGGCGGAAAACGCCCGGTCGAAAATTGGACAATGCGTATCTTGCAGCAACTCGAAGTTGTAGATGTGAGTGTCCCAGCCGAAGTCGCAATTCGGCGTGATCGACTCGACGTATTCGGACCAATTCACCTGAATGTACGGCACGCCAGCTTCGACCAGTCGCCGCGCGAGCAGGCAGCTTTGTCCGAAGGTCGTCTGGCCGTACCCGTCTCGCAGCTTCTGAGGCTCCGCCGTCAGGTCGAATGCCGCGCGGGCGGCGGGAGTCGTCAGCAGCCCATACGCTCGCTGATACGTGCGGTCCCATTCGTCGATACCGAGAGCTTCCAGCTGCCTCGGTACTTCATCAACCAACGAGAGCAGTGCCCGTCGGTCAGAGACTCGATTGGGAGTCAAACCATCCAGCAGCTGCAACGCCGGAATTTCGACCTCTCCCAGATCCGAACAACTCACCATGAACGGATCGAAGGATTTTCCAAGCGTGCCGCCACCGTAGCCGTCCACTTTGCGAACGACATCGCGCGGAATTCCCCGTCCGACTGAGACGAACGGTGGCAGCGACCCTCGATGGCCACGAAACTTCGAGATGATCGAACCGAAGTTCGGACGCACTGGCTCTGGCTTTTCTTTGAAACCTGTCAGGCCAACGGTTCCAGCATCGGGGTGCCCTGGTTCCGAAGTGACGTTGCTCCGCACGACGGAGTATTTTTGCGACCGCGCGGCCAACCTTGGCAGGAGTTCGCTGACCATCAACCCCGGCGTGCGCGTGGGGATCGGAGTGAAGGGTCCACGATATTCACTCGGAGCGTCTGGCTTCGGGTCAAACGTGTCGATGTGACTCGGCGCACCCCACAACCAGACAAAGATGATGGACTTCGCTCGCGTCGCTGTCGCCGCGCGAACCACGTTGTCAGCCGTCAAGCCTCCGAGCATCCACGGCAGCGTGGCACCGACCTTCAGAAACGAACGCCGGCCTGCGCCGTCGCACGTCTTCGCTCGAAATGCACCGACGTCAAACATGCAAAGTCTCTGTGGCACGAGCGGATCGCCCGTGCGTAGCGGCAATCGAACAACAAACGCCAAATCACTGTATTCGGCACCGCACACGTTCGAAAGCCAGTTTTCCACTTCCAGCCGTTGCCGGCGAGCAACCGGCTGCTAGGTCGCGTCGTACAGCGCCGCCAATTCCCGCTCATACTTCGCGAGAATGTGCCGGCGACGGACTTTCATCGTCGCGGTCAATTCATCCTCAGCCAGTTGGAATGGCTTGTCGAGCAACAAACAGCGTTTGACTCGTTCCGGTTGGCTGACCGCTTCCATGACGGCGTCGATTCTCGATTGCATGAAATCGATCAAAGCCGCCGTTGTGACGAAGCCGTCGGTAGCGGTCCAGTCGCATCCGAGTTTTTCCGCTTCGGCTTTCAATGACACTTCGTTCGGGACGATCAGCGCGCTGATGAAGTGTCGGCCGTCTCCGTAAACCACCGCCTGATCGATGAACGGATCGCTGGTCAGCAGACGTTCCAGTTCGCTGGGAGCGATGTTCTTTCCCGCCGACGTGACGAAGAGATCTTTCTTCCGATCGGTGATCGACAAAAAACCTTCGTCGTCGAGCTTGCCGACATCTCCGGTATGCAGCCAGCCGTCGCGAATCGTCTCCGCAGTTGCGATCGGATTCTTCCAGTAGCCTTGCATGACGTGCGGGCCGCGCGTCAGGATCTCGCCGTCCTCGGCGATGCACACTTCGACGTTTTCGATCGTGTGACCCACCGAGCCGATCTTGAACGACTGGGTGTTGTTGAACGAAATCACTGGCGAACTTTCCGTCAGCCCATAGCCTTCCAGCAATGGCAGTCCTGCCGCGTGAAACGCGCGGCAAACGTGTTGCGGCAATGGTGCTCCCCCCGAGGTGAGCTGTCGAATTCGCGGCCCAAACAGCTTTCGCAACCGGTCGTCACGTTCTTTCGGAATCAACTCGGCGACGCTGTTCCAGACTTTTTCGTAAAAACGAGGTACTGCCGTCAGCCACATCGGTTGCACCGCCTCCAAATCGGCAAGAAGCGTTTCGATCGACTCCGCCAGCGCGACGGTGATGCCGGCCCAGGTCGTCAAATAATGATCGACCGTCCTCGCATAAATGTGGCTGTACGGCAGCCAACTCAATAACACGTCGTCCGGCTGCATGAACGAAATCTTTCCAGTTCCTGCCGCATTGGTCAGCAAGTTGTCGTGCGAGAGCATGACTCCCTTTGGATTCCCGGTCGTACCGCTGGTGTAGATGATTGTCGCCAAGTTGCCGCCGCGGATCGCAGCCTCGCGCCGAGCGATCTCTTGTCGTCCGGCGGCACCCAGTTGCCAGCCGCGATGCTTTAGACCGTTCCAGGCCAGCAGCTTGAGCCGGCAATTCGCCGGAGCCATGATCGGCTCAAACGAGATCAGGAATTCGAGCAGCGGCAAGGCATCCAACGCAGCGAACACTTTGTCCGCTTGTGCCTGTCCGCTGACGACAATTCCTCGCGACTCACTGTGCCCGACTTGGTACTCCACTTGAGCCACGGCCAACGGCGCATGCAGCGGAACATCCGCAGCTCCGCAACTCAAAATCGCATGATCGGCGATCAGCCATTCCCAGCGGTTTTCGCTCAGAAGTGAGATCCGGTCGCCAATCTGAATCCCTAGCGAGATGAGCCCTGCGGCTGCATCGTCCGCAAGTCGCCGGTAGTCTACCCAAGACAAATCGCAGAATTGTCCGGCCTGCTTGTGTCGTAAGGCCACTCGCGGCCCCAGCCGCTCGGCAGTACGCCGATGCAATTCGCAAAGATTCTGAATGCCCATGCTTCCCGGCTCCTCCATCGATTTGCAAAGGATGATGACGTAATCGATCCTCGGCAGCTTGGCGATCTCGCGATCGTAGCGTCCGCCCGTCATCAATCCACGAATGTACTCACCGGCGCGCCCCCTGATTGATGATGTTGGTCGGCGCCGCATTTTTCTCCGCTGCCAGCAGCAAGCGAATCACATCCTCCAAGTTAGGCCCGTCGCGATGGGTCACTCGGCAGACACTTCCAATCGTCGTGCTGTCGCCAAGCAACGGGATTGACAGCTTCCCTTCGTGCTCACCCCTGGCGAAATTCGCCTCGCACAAAAACAGAAAGAGCACTCCCAAGACACCCCGTCATGATACGAACAAAGCACATGGGACTGAGCGACTCCTGTGAACACAAGGGAAACTTGAATCGCTATTCGCCACCGCCTACCGCCGCTGTGACTGATCACGCAAAGAACGACATCGATACTGCAAAGACCGCGACGAGATCACCAGCACGTTGAGACAAAAAAAGCCACGAACCTTTTTGGTTCATGGCATTCTCAAGAGCCATCGGTCGGATTTGAACCGACGACCTATGCTTTACGAAAGCATCGCTCTGCCGACTGAGCTACGATGGCGGCTCGTCGCGGAGGCCGCGACGCGGGGCGGGTTTATAGTCACTGAATTTG